>OJDH01000455.1_pt1 | contig 15159 bp, 12 predicted proteins | sample 1592761 | NCBI WGS metagenome assembly OJDH01 (sample SAMN05416855, study PRJEB24817) | seawater metagenome | isolation source: Sea water | place: Canada:Atlantic | collected 2013-11
ATACGAGATCAGCCTCGGTCTCGTGGGCTCGGAGATGTGTATAAGAGACAGCTGCTAACCTACCTAGCGAAAAATCCATCTCTGATATTCTCTAAACCCAAGCGTATATTCATGTTAAGTCACATGCGAAGTCGATCATCCCTTCTATCTCACATTATTGGCTCAAACAATGAAATAAGCGGTTACAGCGAGTTGAGCATTCCCTACAGTAAAAGTTTTGGTTTAGAAAAGCAGAAAGTGATCTTGCATAAGGATGAGCTAGCAGTAAATTCCTCAATGAAGCTGTTTGATAAAATTCTCCATAATAGCTTCGACTTTAAAGAGTTATCCATATTAAATTCCACTGATAATGATGTGGTGATAATGATCAGAAACCCCAGAGCTACGATTAAAAGCATTGTAACCATGGGAGTCAAAAACAATAATGCAAAGTATGCAGATATTAATTGGGCATGTGAGTACTACAAGGAACGAGTAACAAAAATCGTAAAGATGAGCAGTTCTTTGGAACGTTTTTTCTTGTTAGATTCAGAAGCAATAGTAGATTCACCTGTAGAATCCTTAAATCAATTATCTGAATATTTAAACTTATCTACCCCATTGTCACCACAATACGATTCATTCAACAAGACGGGGATGAAAAAGTCAGGGGATACGTCTGAAAATATTAAAAAGGGGGAGATTGTAAAAACCAAAGAAAATAACGACATTGTTATACCCGAAGATGAACTCTCGTCTTTGGAGAGTTTTTACTTACAATCTTTAAAGACGCTTAGAGCACACTCTATCTCTGCCAACTAGAGTTAAGAGGCTGCGTCTATTTTTGTGGTAAAACTAATATTCAAGTGATGATTGAATTCTATTTAAGAAAGGCGTTCTTAATATTAGCCAAATTCGGTGATTCAAAATCCGGATACCAATCTGCAAAACCAAATTCACGTAGCAATTCTGCAGCTAGGGTGAGCTGGTGTGGCGTGATATTTTCACGCCATATTGTTAGTGGATTTTTATTCTCAACTATAGAGCTACCTTTAAAAGAAACTATTGACTTAGAGTTTAAGACAGATTTATCGAGTATTTGATTGCAAGTCTTTTTCCCGAATTTAAGAGCGTCCGATATACATTTTTCAGGCCTAGCATATGCGTCCTCATAGCAAACAATATGAATATCAGTCAAAGAAAACTGCTCGACTAATACCTTATGAATAACGCACCAGTTTAATATCTGCTTTTCTATGAAATCATTGCGTGACTCTACAGCCTTTATAATTGAACGTAATTCAGAAAGATGATTCAACATTAGATTCTCATCTTCCAGAAAGAAACTAGGGCTCTCAGGCCAGTTCCAACGTTTTGTGACAAACTTCGATGAAGCAACCGACATTGGATTTCTGATTAAAAGTATTGGTCGAATGTTAGGAAATTGATTCAGGGCCCACTTAGCATGTAAATTTGCAAATACGTCTTTAACCAACAGCCCTTCAAAACGTCGATTTTGAATATCTCGATCAACCCATAGGTTAGTCAATGAACCATCGAAGACTCGAGACATATATAGCCTTAATTCTGAATGACTATCATCCGGGTTAACATACATGTTCTCTTTGAAGTTACTCGCTTCTGGTACTTTTACAGGATGAAAAGGTTCAAACATTTCGCGATACGATTTATCAGCGTTGAGCAGATTAGCGATCCAAGTGGTCCCACTCCGCCCATCACCAATCAACCATATTACATTGGAAAAGTCATTTCGCCGCAACGCTTTTTTGATTAGATATTGATGCTTTAGTTTTTTAACTGCTAAGCGAATGTCAAACATATTGTTCCTTATTAACTAACACTACACATTATCTCTTAGTGTTTTTCCGTCCTTTTTTGAAAATTGCTCCCTCAAAACATAATAGGATTTTGTCAAAAACTTGTAATGCGAAAATGTCCGATTAATTCTGCTTAGTTGAAAAAATAATCGTAGTGCGGCCAGCAATGTTGTAAGCGCTGAATATTGCCCTTGATGGTTATTATAAAGTGTACCAATAGCGCGTGTTACTTTTTCTGAGTCAAGGTGTGATAAATTCTTCATTATTGCTTTGAGCGCAGTTTCACGTTGTTCTGCATTGTTTTTGGAAGTAATACTTTCAGAATGAATTCGATATTGGAAAAGCACCTCAGACAAAATTCCGATTTTGGTCTTTGATGCAAGTCGAGTCCACAACTCAAAATCCTCTGTTTTATCAAATTCTGAGTCATACCTAATGTCAGGTTTCGCTAGTACGTTCATATTAAACATGGCGGTTGGATGGCAGACTGGACACCCAAAAAGCAACTCTACGGGTTTAATTTCGCGGTTTTCATGAGCTACTTTTTTTCTCATCACTTTTCCGGAGGCATCAATATACTCTAAACCTGTGAATAACACGCCAAAACCCGCGTGGGCCTCAAAATAGAGCTGTTGGCGGGCAAACCTATCCGGAAAACATATATCATCAGCATCCATTCTTGCAATATACTCTCCATCACTACGTTGAACACCTTCGTTTAGTGTCGCAATAAGCCCACGGTTTTCCCGAGAGATTAGCTCAATCCGCGGATCGTGCACTGATTCAATTACTTCCTTTGAATGATCTGTTGAACCGTCATCGATTACGATTATTTGCAAATTCTGATAAGTTTGTTCGCACACACTTCGCAATGCTTTAAGAATGTAATGTTCTGCGTTGTATACGGGTATCACAACAGAAATCAGTGGCTTGTCATGGTCCACGGTGGAGCTCCTTATTTGCTATATTCGGGCACTTTTTAATAACAGTCTTATTTCTTTACACGTTTTTTTGAGAACATTTCGTTAAGCTCTCTCAGCTGCATCAAGGTGTTCTTGTAAAACAGACTGAGCGCTAATAGTGGATATGAAATAGCCCCTACAATGATAAGGGCTACGAGCATAGTAACGTCGTGTGTAATAAAACCATCGAGGTAAATTTTACTCCCAACTACAGCAAAAAACATACCTAACGCGCATATGTAGGGAGGGCTGAGCGAGGTTATCAATTTTTTAATGTCAATGTGGATATGTTTCATCACTATACCGAAACGTACAGGCAACATTAGAAAACTTGTCACCACCAACGAGATAAGCATCACTTTCACCCCAAACCAAATAGTGATCCCCGCCACAAGTATGTTACTCGTGACGTTAACCAACGTGAGCTTAAATGCCTCTTTGGTTTCTCCCCGGGAAATGAGTAAATTTGGTAAGAACCACGCGATCACGGCTGAGAACATTGTAAATGCCGAAATTGACATATAGCCTGCACTGGGCGCAAATTTATCTCCAAAGGCAACGACAACGAAAGGGTCGGCTATTGCTGCTAATCCCATAAAAATAGGTAGAACTATAGTTGCGGTTATCGCTACCATTTTAATATATAAATCACCTATGTTGGCATCTTCTTTCGCCCTTGAAAAACTTGGTACCACCATAGAATTTATTGAGCTCATGGTAACTTGATTAATCACCAGTTCACCTTTTTTGGCTGCAGCTAATAAAGCAAAACTAGCAGGCCCCAGCACCAACCCAGTAAACATGTTACTGGCTTTACGATGCAGGAAGGTCATGATCGTCATCCACAGTAATGGCAAGCAGAAGTTTATTAATTCTTTATTATCTTCTCTATCAAAGTGAAAACGGGGTTTAAATTGCGAAACATATGTCAGCATTGCGTATTCGAGCACGGCGTTGACTAATTTGCCAATTACCAGCGACCACAAGCCATAGCCCATTTCAGCCAGTGTAATTATAACAATGGCAGATAAGACCGTTGCGATAAATTTGGCAGTGCCCATTTGTTTATTTTTAAATTCGCGCAATAATTTACCGGTTACCACGACTTGCAGGCTCATGATGATGGTAATCGGGGCAAGACTAGCAACTACGTAGGCTGCTACATCTGAATATGAGTAGTGAGCGATAGGTGCACCGATAAACACTAAACAGGCAGCCACCACCACTCCCATGCCGAAAACGAAAGTCATGGTGCTAGCGGCATAACTATCACTCCACGTTTTACGCTGAACTATATTCTGGTTTACCCCTGCGTTCACTAGAGTATTGGCAAATTCGATAAATAAAAAACAGAAACCGACGAGGCCAAATTCCTCTAAAGTGAGAATACGAGCTAAATAGGCATAGACGGCAAAATCTATTACGTTCATACCTGTGCGCGTGATTGAAATCCACATACTGCCTTTCGTGGCTTGCTTTTTAAGTGACATTTAAATTTGACTCATCTCTTCAATGTGCGTTTATCAGTGTTGTTGTGTAATGTGCTATGTTTTTTTATGTTGTCACTCATTTTTTCAAACTCTATTCGTTTCTTTCCCCCAAATAAGCTTAATTAATTCACACAAGCTGACAGTCATGACTTTCATCAAAAGGTAAACAAGCTTAATTCGTCGCAGCATAGACAAATTCCTGTTGCTAAGTACTTTCTTACTTCGACCAAGAAACATTTTAAGCAGCCGCCAGCAAAAGTGTAATTTTGCGCCTGCTCCACTGGTTGATAAATGTGCATCCCACGTACCACCGATAATGCGCTGGCGCTTAATCACCAGCTCTTCAACATTTCTTGATGGGTGCGAAACCAGAGCGTCGTCACTATAAACTACCTTGCCTCCAGCCTTAACGATTCGAGAACTAAATTCTACATCGCCGCCAGATTTGAGCTTTTGGTTGAAGCCGTTGTGTTTTTGAATAAGGGCCATTGAGCAAAATAAATTAGCGGTTATGCACTTGCCATTACGGGCATTTTCGTCTTGTTTCATGGAGAACAAATTTTCAAAATCGATAGCGCTCTGTTCAGTCTGTTTATTCTGATCAGGAAAAAACGACATTTTCCCAGCAATAATCACGTCGCCGGCTTCTTTTTGAATAGTATCAATGAGCACACTTAGCCATTGCTTGGAAACAATGCAGTCAGAGTCGGTAAACGCTACATACTCTCCTGACGCCATTGTCAAACCGTGATTCCTTGCCGCATATGAGCCTGGGGTCAAGCATTGTGTTGCGATTAAACTCTGCTGTTCTGTATACGATAATGCCATTTTCTGTAATACGTCATAAGTGCCATCGCTTGAGCCGTTATCGACCGCGATAACCTCAAATCTATCCCGCGGGTAATCCTGGTTTTCGAGCGAAGTAAGACATGTAGCTATGCGCCCTATATCGTTAAAAACAGGGATAATAACGCTCACTTTAGGTTGGTCTGTAGCGGCTTGGCTCAATTTGCGTGAACTATTGTTATCTACCTGCATGGTTTTATCTCTCACTCACTGCTAATACATTGCGCCATGCGCTTAAGACTTGGCGCTGACCATAGCTTGACAGCGCATCATGCATCACTTTGGTTCGGTCTTGGTGAATGGACGTTAAATACGCTTCAGACATGGCGTTAGGATCGTAAATATTCACAAAACCATGCTGCTCAGATTTTGCTAGTCCAAATCGGCTCGAATTCGTCAACACATTACACCCTTCGCCAATCGCATGATAAAAGGAGCCTGAACTTATCATGGTATTGTCGGCATGAGGAAGCAGCACAAATCTAGTATTTTTAAGTACATCACTTAATGCTTCATCAGACAAAAACACGTTATCCCAGACGACGTTCAAACCAAGTTGTGCAATCTTTTTCAGTAAGAACTTTTCATATTCTTGATCGCTGCATCGCCCTGCTATTTTAAGGGGAACATGTTGCGGCCAAGTATCTAATATTTTATGCAGATTTTTATATCTTTTAACTGCGCCAAAAAACACGACCAAATGGCTTTTTTCAGGCTCGATAATGTCAGGATTGTCTATTTCTTCCTGCAGTTGAACATCCTTTTTATACAGAGGATGCAATAGAGCTGGTGTTGAATAATATTCCTCTAAGGAGACGGCTTTTATGCCCATAAACTTGTAAAGCCAACATAAAAAGCGATAGCGATAATTCGTTTTGGAACCGTTGTGAGGCTGAAAATTATGCCTTACCCAAATTACTTTTTTGGCGAAGATGCCCGCAAAAATAATCAGCGCAACCATTTTAAAAAAGTATTGAAAGACGGTGCGATAGGTTCGCCCGTATACTCGGTCTTCTACCCAGTGAAGCACTACTATGGCATCTTTTTTCATGCGCAACAGATCGCGTATAAACGCCTTATTGACGGGTTTTACTGTATATCCTAATTCGCCGAGCGCTTTTTTATTAAGTGCTAGAAACTCATTCTGACTTCTAGAAGGATAAAGGTACAATTTCATAGGCTTGTGTTTACCTGACTCATCAACACTCAAGCTGATGCCTTTCCTTTACCTAGTAATTTAGGCATTAATCGCCTCATAATCAGAGCAGTCCAAGTGGCAACAAATCCAGCCTCTTGCAAAGAAACCTTAATCCACTGCAGCTTATTACTCTTATCGCCAATAAAGCTGAGTACCTGCTCAGAGACCCGCTCGTTGTATGCTTTTGCACCTAAGAACGTTCTGTGTTTTTTGAACGCTTTAAGCCTTGGGTATACCTTTTCAATGGGCATACTTTTTACTTCGGTAGAAATGCTCACGTGACCACGTCGATAGTTATAAATGGGCTTCGGAAGATTAACGAATGTAGCCCCCTCAAGGGTGATACGAACAAAGAAATCCCAGTCTTGGCTATTTTTCAATTCTACGTCAAACTTCAATTTTTTAGCTAAATCAGCTTTGCAGGTCACGCCGCTCATACCGCAAAATTTATTGCCGTTTTTTATCACCTCTTGGGTAATATCCACAATCGGGTTAATGCGGGTTTTCTCAGGGTTTTCTAAAAAACGAAAGCCACAGGTTACTGCATCTGCGCTTTGCAGAGCTCTAAGGTGCTGCTCAAGATAGTCGTCGTCCCACACGTCGTCGTCGTCCAAAAATGCAATAATATCTCCAGTCGCTAATTCTAAGCCGGTATTTCGTGCGACATTAGCACCAGACGATTCCTTCAACTTAATATATTGAAAGTTGCTGCGATCAAACTGATCTAATACAGGTTGATAGTCTTTCGATGAAAAATCATCAATGACTAAGATTTCTTTCGGTTTCACGGTTTGGCTCAGAGCGCCTTTTAGTGATTCCAAAAGGTAATCAGGCCGATTGTAAGTCGTGATGATAACGGTAAAACTGTATTCTTTCATTTCAATACTCAACGTAATGCGACCTCTAAATTTATTCCATTTTCTAACACAGTCATTTACTCAAACTAGTGCTGGATTTTCTTTATAATTTGTTTGGCTATTATCCCAGCCCCATGCATAGACATATGATCATCGTCAAAATAGAGAGACTTCTTATTTTTTATGACGTAACAATAATTTGCATCACAAAAATAATCCGAGGGCAACATTTGGTTAATTTCTCTCCTATTAAAAGTGGACTGCTTCAAAATATTCAAAAAATAGATATTTCTGCCATCGTAGTAGCTACGACTTGTGCCGATTTTCATCGGGTTAATTTGGCCGTCTTCGATAAAGCCCCTTTTGATAACCAACTTTACAGACTCCCCCAACTCCGGAACAGGCGCAACCAAAGTCACCGCCTTACCATTAGCAACAAGGTAGTCAACCATCTCTTTAAATGATGTGATAACGCTGTCGCGATGCTCTTCTGAGAACTGGTCTCCCAAATCAGGATAGTAGGGTGAATGACTTCCAAACAGGTGTGATGACATGCGATAGATCACAACAACATGACTAATTGTTTCATCATTGGCGATGTTTTCAACAGCAGCGTTTGTCCACTTGGCACACAATGTTTGGGGAGCACTTTTACCATATTCAGGCCCACACGCCGAATAACTATATTGACGCAGGCCGACTTCATTTCCCTTTAATTCATTTGCGAGCGCTTGTGATAACTCAATAGAGTGACTGTCACCCAGAATTGCATAATTTTCGCTTGATAAATTAAATGTACATCCCTCTTGTGGTTCAATATAAGACGTATCAGACGAGGTGCATCGATTTCGATTAGGGCTCGCTTTAACACTGTTAACAACAGACTCGGTAGTGTCATCGAAACGAAACATAAATCCGTTCATTTTAAATGCAGCTAAGCCGACAGCAGCAACTACACCCGTGCTCAGCACTAACTTATTAATTAATAGTCGTTTCAACCCATTAGATTTAGGCTGTTTTGACATGCTGATCTTACTTTCCACCATGTAATAAGATAAGGCCCCAAGCAAAACAGAGCCGACTAAACCAACGATAATGTACATGCCATGGTTTAAGCCAAAATAATCAAGCCCTACGACAATTGGCCAATGCCAAAGGTAAATTGAGTAAGACCATAACCCCAATTTATGCACCACACTGTTGTTCATCAACCAACTTTGGCTGTTGGCTGCATAAATAATAAATGCCGTTCCTAGGGTCGGAAGTAGAGCATAGTAACTTGGCCACATTAACTGCTCTGAGAACCAGAATATTGATAAACCGATACAAGCTAAACCGAGTAATTGAAATCTCGAGGCTGCTGAACTTTCAGGGGACTTAAAGAAGAAAATACTCCCCCCTAATATTAATTCCCACGCCCTGTATTCGAGCAAAAAGAAAGCGTGCCTGCCACCCATTAGGCCTTGATAAACAGCTAGTGCCAAACTTAGCAACAAGGTTAATGCGAGTACAATTTTAAGTTTTTGTTCTCCGCCTAACCTATAACCCAATAAAATGAGTAACGGATATACACAATAAAATTGCCACTCAACTGACAGTGACCACGTATGAAGAAACCAATTCAATCTGGAATTATCACTAAAGTAACCGCTTTCACCGTTGTATATATAGTTTGAGATAAATCCAAGTGAAGAGAACGAGTGCTTTCCAATTGTTTTTAATGTGATGGGATCAATAAAGACCAATCCAAAGATAAACACCAAAAGACATAGCACTAATAATGCAGGCATGATCCGGTATAAACGAGACCGGTAAAAATCAAGAAGCGAAAAACGCTGCTCCCTGACCCTTTTGACGACAATACCTGTCATCAAAAAACCGGAAATCACGAAAAATATATCGACGCCGACGAACCCACCAGGCAAGTCATGGGGGAAAAAGTGAAACAGCACAACACTGACAACAGCCAGTGCTCTCAACGCATTTATATCATAGCGAAATGAAGTGGTTTTCAAGAGAACCTCTGTGGTGTAAATTTTTAATAAAGATGTTAGAGGACGACATTTGTTACTTGCTCAGCATATTGTCAATCACCGCTTTGTATTGCAGTGCAATGGCCGCCCAACTAAATTTACTGGCTTGCTCTATTGTTTTATTCTGCCAATCTGTGCTTAACGCCAACGAGAGAGACTCAGCGTATTGAGTGCTATCTTCAACGTTACATACAATTCCAGCGTTACCAATAATTGTGCAACGCATTGTGTCGTCAGGTGCAACCACAGGGGTCCCGCTGGCCAGCGCTTCAAGGTAAACGCGGCCGAAGGGCTCGTTAGCTGATGGTAATGTGAAAAGATCGACGCTACGGTACAGCTTAGGCATTTCATCAAACGACAGTGACATCTGCTTGAAGCGTTTTTTACCTAAAAGCTCTTCCCCGAGCGCGATATAGTAATCTTTGTCCACCCCGTCACCACAGAGTATTAAACTCGCTTCAGGCACCTGAGCCATGGCTTTAATCGCCAGTTCCATGCGCTTGTGATTCTTGCGGTTTAATGTACCAACACACAAAACCAATTTGCCTGAGAGTTGAAAATCAAAGGTATCGCCTGTGGCGGCGAAACGGCTTAAGTCCACGCCATTGGGAATGGCGCTGACAGCTTGATTTGGGTACCAACCTTTTACCGTTTGAACCGTGTCTTGGTTGAAAACGACAAGATGATCAGGTTTGAACTTCATATTGCGTTTTAATACATGGCCTTCGCTGAGTAATCCTGCTCGTTCGGTATATAAAATTTTGCTACCAATGAAGCGTTTTAGCACCCAGGCGATTGCGAGCCCACCGTAATCATTATTGGGGTAAACAATATCCGGCTTCGATTTCAGTAAATGAAACAGGTAAGGAAAAAAGCTCGTAGCCGCTTCGATGACCATACCCGGGTAACCAAATGCCTTACGAAATAGCCCGCCAATATAAGTAGTTGCAAGCCAATTCGCCGAACGCCCCCTAGGCACACATGGCAATACAACACTCACGGTGCCAACCTTTTCACCGCATAACAGCTCTACATCGTAGTGAGCTGCTAAGTGTTCTGCCATTTCAAAAGCGCTAATTTGTGAGCCACCGTTCCAGCTCACGCCACATTCTGGGTGAATAACAGCGACTTTAATCGGTTTACGAGGCTCCGGTTTTGCACTCATGATTTTCTTACCACTTGATTTAGCATTGCATTAGTAGTTGAGGCGATTTGATCCCAATCATACTTAGTTAAAATGTCATTTTTAGGTGCTTTAGGGATATCAAGTGCTAACTTTTTGGCTAAGTCGGCATGGTCACCTACCTTAAAATAATTTTCAGCGTCCAACTCAATATCTAAGTTCGGCATAATGTTACTTAACAATACTGGGGTATCGGCACTTATCGCTTCAAGCGCAACAATAGGTAAGCCTTCGTGATACGAAGGCAACACAAATAATTTGGCATATTTGTACAGGGCTTTTAATTGAGCGCCCTCCCTTCGACCTGCAAAGATAACCCGCTCTGATGCCTTACTCAGTAAATCACGAGAGTATTCGTCTTGATGATCTGTACTGCCGACTATCACTAATTTTTGCGGAATATTGGTCAGTAGATAGGCTTGAACCAAATCATGAAAGCCCTTCTCAGGCACTAACCGCCCTACTGTAACAATATAACTCTGTTCCACTATCGCGAGTCCCGTTGCCTGTAAATCATTGAAGGTGACATTGCTATCAAAATCAGCGATTGCGCCGTTAGGTACAAAGTCAATCTTGCGGGCTTGCTTAGGGTTTTCTTGCTGTAACCGGTCTGTTAATGATTTACCTACCACCAATACTTTATTGGCGAATTTAATCGCCATTTTCTCGCCGGCTTTTAATAAACCTTTTGCTAAGGCATTCCATTTCTGACGATCGTAATCGGCGCCATGGTGAGTCACTACTACTTTCATGCCCAACAAACGAGCCAAGGGAGTGAATAGCGCAGGGCCAATAGCATGTAAATGAATAACATCTGGGTGCACGAAGAGGCGCGCGTAAAATATAGCGATGAAGGTATGCAAGAACGTTTCTAGGAATTTATGGCGCATAGCCCAAACAGGAACAACCTTTACTCCTTGAAATTCATACGCCGTTTTTTGCACGTAGGGGGAGCGTGCCAATACGGTCACTTCAGCACCCTGAGCCACAAGCCTGGGATAGAGCTGTTGGCAATGGGACTCTATGCCGCCCATGACGTTTGGTATCCCGCGTAATCCTATCGCACACAATTTCATTTTACTCGTACCTTAAAAGTTTTATCAAAAGCATTTTTCGTTATTTCCGCTATCAAACCGTTTCTGTTGGCGAGGAGCCTTTATTTGAATTTTTACTCACCGACGGGCTCTGGTCGTTTACTTGGGGGCTCTGCCCTTTGGCAAAAATAGCGCCCGCTATTAAGGCATAACAAATCAGCCCTTCTATATTCCACAATGGCATAGTGGAAAGACTCATGACCATTATTCCAAGTACCGAAAAAAATAACTTTTGACCTAATATCTTCGAACGATTTTTTAAAGCACTTCTCAGCAAATAGACATTAATGGCCAGGAAAGAAGTAATGCCCAAATAGCCATACTCATAAATATAAGAAACGTAAGCGTTATGGGCATAATGACTAAAAAGCCCATCCCAATGCTCTGGCCCTAAGCCAACCCATTGATTAATCCAATCAGAAGTAAAAAACGCGTAAAGATACTGACTCCATAAATACATTCGTGAAGAAAAAATATCTTGGTCAGCATCTGAGTAGTACATCGGCGCTTTTATTAAGTCACTGAAATTAGTCACTACGAGCGTAATATCGCTAAAGCGCTCAGCCAAGCTAGATGATATTAACAAGCCTATGGCAATAACAGGCACTGCGGCGGCTGCCAAAATCGGCAACTTGTATTTTGATTCGAAACGCTCGCTGAGCATGGTCAATATAAAAATTAACACCACAGGCAATACGGCCAACATGGAAGTACGGTAATTAACTAAAATCAGTAAAAACACGGATATAAAAAATAATGGCCCATGAAATCGAATTGTTTTGCGCTCTAGCCAACCCAACACAAGAATAAACCCTACGATAATCATTGAAAATGCAGCTTCGTGATTATACCCACCGATGTAGCTAGCCGAGCCATCGGCTTCAGTTGCTTTCACTTCGCCGAGTAAAATAGATAACACTTGTAGTGAAACCGGCAAAAAGAAGGGGACTAAAAGGGCTTTGAACACCACTTTTGTCGGCTGTAAGCGCAAAGACAAAAAGACCGCGGCGCTGAGTACAAAAAAGTAACCCCACTTCACCAACACATTTATTAAACCTTTAACTTCGCTATTAACTAAACCGCTAATAATAATAATGGCAAAAAAAGTATAAAAAACTAAATACTGTCTTAAGCGGAAAGTTAGATTCGGCAATAATAAGATGCCGAGTAACACCACAGAAATTGAGCCTAACGCATTTAATGAAAACCCAGCAATGAAGGGATCATAAGTAATTTGATGGAATGCCGATAAGGTGTAGCGCAACCAAAGAGCCAATACGACAAATATCAAATATTTATTTTTCAATTTTTTGCATGTTTTGAATACTAAAACAGCGCAAATTATCGTCATGACGATTTTTACAATCTCAAACATGCGGAAAATTTCTCAGGTTTCGTGGGTGACACATATATTACTGGCTTCTATCAAGATTGAGGTTCACTCGGGATTTCTTAAGTATGTCTAATGGGCCTTGATCCGTAATGAGTTTGGCTGGTATCCCTCCCACCGTGAGATTATCGCCGAACGATTTGTTTACGACCGCATTAGCTCCCACTGCGACATTGTTCCCAATGGTTATATCTCCGTATATTTTAGCGCCTGGCCCAATGTAACAGTCGTCACCTATAACAGGTGGGTTTGCTCTTTTAGATAAACCACCGCCAATGTTTACGCATACATGTACTCGGCAATTAGCCCCTATTTTGCAGCGCCCATTGACAACAATAGTACCTGCATGGGCAATTGATAACCCTGGCCCAAATACATTTGCGGGTATTGAAAACCCTAGATTTCTACCTAATTTTCTCACTCTGAATTGCAAATAAAGTGCATAGCTTTTAGTCACAATATTTGATGATGTATTTTTGTAGTACTCAAGCTTCCTTAACGCTTTCTGAAAATGCCAAATATCATGTGTCAACCAGTCTTTAAGACCACCTTTCACATTTAGCGATAAACGGTCTTGTTCCAAATAGCGTAGGTAATCAGATTTGGATTTAATCATATATTTCATCCTTAAAATTTATAGAATCGACATTCACGATTAGCGGCTTGAGCCAAGGGCTTTGGCAATTAAATCATTAAAGGTATTTTGCATTGCACTGTATGAAAAGGACGCTGCTCTAATTTGGCTTTTAGATTCGTATTGCTGCAAGTTACCGGCTAATTCCATCTCAATTATCGCTTGAGAAACGGCATCCACAATATTCACTTTACATAAAATGCCGTACTCAGCCGTTAGATAACTATCTGTTTGTGTGTTGTTATCACCCGTTAGTATCTCAGCTGGGCCAGATTGGCAGTTTGTTGCAATAACAGGCTTACCCAAACACATGGCTTCAGCAATACCATTTGGGAATCCCTCTGCGTTCGATGCCGAGACTAAATAATCAGCATTAGCAAGATAAGGATAGGGGTTTTCACGAAAACCAAGTAGATGCACTTTGGTTTCAATGCCCAGCTCTTTTGCCAGCGTTTTAAGATCTGTTAATTCAGGACCCTGGCCCAAAATAACCAAATCACGCGAGCTTGTGCTTTTCGCAAACGCTTTTATCAACAAGGAAAAGTTTTTGTTAGGGACTAATCGCCCAATACCGATCATGTAAGGCTTGGTGGGTAAATCGCTTACTGCTGCTTGTGACTTTTCCAACAATATACTTCTGTCATAGGCGTTGTACATGACGGAACATTTGGCTTTTGGTACATTGTAATTATCCACTAAGTCTTGCATAACGCCTTGTGACACAGGCACTACGCATGTCGCTTTAGGATAGAGTAACTTGATTAAGAATTTGCTGATAAAACCCGTGCGAGATGTCGCAAAATGGCTACTAGTATTCACTCTTTCACTGATCACAGTAGGAATATTTTGCTGCTTACCTATGACCGTAGTAACCAGATTACTGCGCGTTAAAAAACTGACCAATAAATCAGGTTTATTGGTTTTAACCCATTGGCTTAGTTGGTAATAACTGGAAATAAGTTTGCCATTGGCATCAAGGGTGATTTTAGTTACATAATCTGGGCACTGTTGCTCTTCGGGCAAGTCATCGAGCAGGATCAAGTAAACCTTACAACCATTGGCAGTAAAACTGTCTTGCATGGTGCGCATAAGGTTACATATAACCCGCTCTGCTCCGCCCCCTTCTAATGAATTGATCACGAAGGCGATAGACTTTTTGTGGTAATTTAACATCAATGCTACTTCTGTAAATTAAATCAAAATCCATATTGCTTAAGTTGCAGCAATGTTCAGTGGCGCTTACAACGCATTCATTCACCCTGCTGATAGAGCCCATAGCTCTGATATAGCACATATAGCAAACATAATACCAAGATTACACTTCAGCGTTAATTAAGAATGCTTTGCCAATGTTCAGTGGGTTAACGTACTATTCCTTTTGCATGCGCCATGGGCATTCTTATACTCGGACTTATTATAATGTGCACGCATTTAGTTATTATGACACGAGTTACTAGCCATTGTCTCGTTGAGCGATAGTAGCAACGCACCAGCGGAAAACTCATTCGCTGGCCAAAAATAGGTAAAGGATTTTTATTTTCTAATGCGTCGTTTGTGTTTTTTTCTTTCAATAGTGTTTGTTTTATTCATGTTGCGCGCAGTAGCGGATAGCAACATTGTATTCAATGACGCGCTATATAATAAAATTCGCAGCC
>OJDH01000456.1_pt1 | contig 15010 bp, 13 predicted proteins | sample 1592761 | NCBI WGS metagenome assembly OJDH01 (sample SAMN05416855, study PRJEB24817) | seawater metagenome | isolation source: Sea water | place: Canada:Atlantic | collected 2013-11
AGTTTGCCAAAAAACACTCTGAGTAGATCAACTTCTTATACTGATTGGTATTATCTATTCAATCACTTTAAACCTGTTCCACACTCTGCTAGCTCAATAGCCACGTCAGAACATGTTAAATCTACCCTTTTAGGATGCCTTGGGAGACTAATAATCTGCTGCTGATATCAGGTTGACGCCCTTGAATCACCATGGCCATCTGCCCTTTGGTGACGTATTGCCAATCTTCATTCATGGCGTTAGTGATTTGATTGTCATACAGGTCAAAAATGATGGGGTCATCTCCTTCGACTCGACATTTTACTGTTTCGCCATAAGCTCTATTGTAATCTCGACCCTGTAAATTGTTAAAATAGATCATGAACGCCTCCCTATGAAGTTGTGCGTACTACACTAGGTGGTACTCATATGTGTAGTGTTTTGTTTTTGAATGTTTGAAATAGATTAGAATGCTTTTGAAAACTCTTCTGTTAATCTTTGCTGTTTAAGGTCCCAGCTGGCGTAGTTTTACTTTTTTACTCCTTGCTGTATTGCTATAAAAGCAAGTTTGATGACTCATTGGCTAAAGTTACTGCCATATTCTACAGGCATACTTCCTACTCATTAAGCATTTGAAAATGTGCTGTCGAATCAACAAATTTACAATAGCTGAAAACACTGCATAAGGCGGGTTTGTTGGTTTGTATCACTACCTGATTTTAGTGTTTTAGACTGGTTGGAGTGGTGTTAGCTCGTAAGCTTAATCGTTTTAACTTATAGACGTTGTTATGTTTTAGGCGCAGAATACTTGACCTCTTCTCAGTGTTATTCATCTGCTCAAGTAGGTTCCTTTGCAACAGAACAATTTCAAAATCGGGTTACTTTTTATCTCAACGGCTGTGCTCTTTTGGGGGATACTGCCGATCGCGCTTAAACTCTCTTCAACCTTTATAGACCCTGTCTCATTAACTTGGTTTAGGTTTTTAGTCGCTTTGCTGGTGAGTATTGTGATTCAGTATATTGGTGGCAATTTGAAGCAGTTTGCTTGTCTAGATAAAGTGGCTTGGATAAAGCTGTTTTTTGCTTCTGTGTTTTTAATGCTTAACTATGTATCGTTTGTTTACTCGTTAGAGTACTTGGCGCCTGGCACTGCTCAGCTTAACTTTCAAACTTCGCCTTTCTTCTTAGCGTTCGGTGGCATGCTCTTCTTTAAAGAGAGGCTAAGTGCTATTCAGATGACCTGTTTTGCGACGTTGGCATTAGGCATGTTGATGTTCTTTCACCCTTTTTTAGAGTTCAATCAATCAGATAATTCTGCTGTCTGGACTGGGGTGATGATTATTCAATTTTCTGTCTGTTCATGGACCAGCTATGCCTTACTACAGAAATCACTGTTGAAACAGTTAGATCCTAGTAATGTTTTACTGTTTATTTATGGCATGGGGGTGTTAGTGATGGCGGGGTTTAGTGACTTCAGCCATTTTTCGGCAATGACAATGAATGATTGGTGGATTGCTATTTTTTGTGCGTTTAATACTCTGATAGCTTATGGCTGTTTTGGTGCGTCGATGAAGTATTGGCCTACGGCACAAGTGAGTGCCATGTTGGCTTTAACGCCTGTGCTCAGCTTTAGCGCTACTGGGCTAGTGGTGAGTTTAGGCCTATGGCCAGAGATGTTTTTCAGTGATGCTTTGGATTTTCTATCCTTAAGCGGTATCGCTGTTATTATCTTTTCTGTGATGGTATTGCAGCTATTACCAACCATGAACGCACGAAGAGCAAAAAGATTAGCGACTAATACTTAGCGACCTACATCTGTGTAAGGCGGTCAATTAAGCTGTCTTACTCAGGATATCTTTAAGCCAATTGATCGCACTATTCTGGCCTAGCTTAGTGGCCGGAAAAATTTTAACATTGATGTTGTCCAGAGTAACGCGTTGGCTTAATAGAGGGGGGATGTGCTCATTTTGCAAGTCGTGATACAGGATTGCCAGTGCTCTTTGGTGTTCAAGAGATGCCAGACAAAGCTGGGCTTCATAAGTATAAGTATACTTATTTTTCTTATTTACCAGTAGGGCAAAGTCATGCGGATAAAAACCCTTTAGGTAGTTATCAAGCTCTTCGACCATCTCGATACTCAGCTCAACTCCACTGTCGACAATGACTTCTGCTATGTTTGAATCTAAATGATTGATAGTGCAGCCAAAACTTAAGCTTACCATGCTTTCCTCTTTATTCTTTTTATTGAGAATTGCTATTTATAATATAATTGATTACCAGGTAGGTTGCAATATTAGATTTTTGTGCTAGCGATGTTGATTAATGCAGGTTTATGTTCTGTAGTGTGTTGTGCAATAAATACTTAACAAGGAGTGGGTGCTGGATGGAAAAACTGGACGTCATTGTTGTCGGTGCAGGGGTTGTAGGGCTTGCTATTGCCGCTAAGTTAAGTGCTATGCGCCATAGCGTTGCGGTTATCGATAGGCGAGGGAGTTATGGTGAAGAGACGAGTAGCCGCAATAGTGAAGTTATCCATGCCGGGATCTATTACCCTCAGGATAGTTTAAAGGCGAAACTCTGTGTCTCAGGGAATCGGGTATTGTATGAATATTGCCAGCGAAGAGGCATTCCTGTTAATCCGATAGGTAAGCTAATTGTTGCGAGTACACCTGAGCAAGAGGCGTCACTGCAGAATGTTCTCCACCAAGCCGAGAATAACGGCGTCGACGATCTCTCTTGGCTTTCCAAGCGCAGTATCAAGCAGTTCTCTCCTGAGCTTTCGGCATTGACAGCCCTGTTATCACCCTCAACTGGCATCATTGATAGTCACAGTTACATGTCGAGTTTATTAGCTGAAGTAGAAGATAACGGCGGCTTCTTTACTGGTTACACTGAGCTGATAAGAGCAGAACCAATTACTGATGGTTTTATTGTGTGGTTGGATATTGGTGGTGAGGTGATGCAGATGCAGTGCCGCTACTTGATCAATAGTGCTGGCTTGAGCTGTGTAGATGTCGCGAAACGTATTCAGGGACTGGATACCGCTACTCTGCCTAAACTTCATTGGTGTAAAGGACATTACTTTAGTTACAGTGGTGCAAACCCTTTCACTAAACTTATCTACCCTGCGCCAGTAGCAAATGCTGCAGGATTAGGTATCCATGCGACCATCGATATGGCTGGGCAGTTAAAGTTTGGCCCCGATGCGCACTACATTCCCTATGAAGCTACGCCTGAATACATGGTCGAATACAGTTTAAAACCGGCATTTTTGAGTGCAATAAAGCGTTATTATCCCAATATTGATGTTGAGAAATTACATCCTGGTTGTGCGGGGATTAGACCTAAATTACAGGGGCCTGAAGATGGGTTTAAAGATTTTCGTATCGATACTCATGATGAGCATAATGTTCAGGGACTCATTAACCTTTTCGGTATTGAATCGCCAGGATTAACCGCGAGCTTATCACTAGCAGCATATGTCGCGAGTTTTGTGGCTTAACACTATTGATATAATTTGGGCATTAAAAAAGGAGCCGTTAGGCTCCTTTTTTGTTTATTAGCTCACTTTATAAAAAGTAGGCTGATAAATTACTTACTCACCAGCTGGACCTTTACGGTGCGGCTTTCTGTCACCTGCTGGACGACGATCGCCAGATGGCTTACGTGGACGACGTGGTGGGCGGCTATCGCCACCTGCTGGTAATTCAGCACCATCGGCTTCACGAATGTTTAGTGGCTTACCACAAACACGAACCTTTCTAAGATGTTCAAGCACATCTTTTGGCATTCCATCAGGAAGATCGATAGCTGTCATGTTATCGAATAACTGGATTTGGCCAATGTAACGGCTGTCGATGTTTGCTTCGTTAGCAACGGCACCAACAATGTTACCTACTCCAACGCCATGTTCACGACCCACGTCGATGATGTAACGACACATCTTAACGTCTGGATTGTCTTTTAGTGCATCGGCTTTACCCAAGTTAGTTGGGGTTGGACGAGCATCACGACGAGGACGTTCAGCGCGATCACGTGGAGCACGATCACCGCGTTCACGAGTGTTACGATCGTTAGAGTTACGGTCATCACGGCTGTCACGTTGACGTTCGTTGATTGATGGTAACTGTAGAGGACGATCTTTCTGAACTTGCTGTAGCAATGCTGCTGCAAGGATATCAGTGTCGACTTCTAGTTGCTGACAAAGTTGTGCAACAGCACCCTTCATGAAATCTAAAGAGTCTTTAGCGATGATTTCAGAAACTTGCTCACCTAAACGAGATAGACGACGCTCAGTTACTGTCTCAGGACTTGGTACGTCCATTGGCGAGATACGGCTGTTAGTCGCACGTTCGATAGTGCGTAGCATACGCATTTCTCTATGAGTGACGAACAAAATTGCCATACCTGTACGACCAGCACGGCCAGTACGGCCAATACGGTGTACATAAGCTTCAGTATCATATGGAATATCGTAGTTAACTACGTGTCCGATACGCTCAACGTCTAGACCACGAGCCGCAACGTCAGTAGCGATAATGATATCTAACTTGCCACGCTTAAGCTGATCAACCGCACGCTCACGAGCCTGTTGGTTCATGTCACCGTGTAGTGGTGATGAAGCATAACCGCGTGCTTCTAGCTTTTCAGCTAGCTCAACACAGCTATTACGAGTACGTACGAAGATAATGATACCTTCAGTCTTCTCAACTTCTAGTACACGTACTAGTGCTTCAAGTTTGTTATGTTGTGATACTTGAACGAAACGCTGTTCAATTGTCTCAACAGTTGTGGTTGTTGTTGCTATTTTAACGTGAACAGGTTCAGTCAAATATTTGTTAGCAACACGCTTAATTTGCTCAGGCATAGTGGCTGAGAAAAGCGCAAGTTGACGCTCTTTAGGCGTGTGCTCAAGGATCCATTCGATATCATCGATGAAGCCCATTTTTAGCATCTCATCAGCTTCGTCTAGTACCATCGCTTTAAGCGTATCTAGCTTAAGAGTGCCACGACGCATATGGTCCATAACACGGCCAGGAGTACCAACGATGATCTGTGGACCACGTCTAAGAGCATTAAGCTGTTGTTGCATGCTCTGACCACCATAAATTGGTAGTACGTGCATGCCCTTCATAAATTTAGCGTAGCTAGCAAATGCTTCAGCAACCTGAACTGCAAGTTCACGTGTTGGCGCTAGTACTAAAATTTGTGGAGAGTTAGTATTAGGATCAATCTTATTCAAAAGTGGCAGAGCGAAAGCACCGGTTTTACCAGTACCTGTTTGCGCTTGTCCTAATATGTCCTTGTTGGCCATAAGAGGAGCGATACTCGCAGCTTGAATAGGGGTAGGCTTCTCGTAGCCAAGCTCGTCAAGAGCACGCAGCAAAGGCTCGGAAAGACCGAGTTCGCGGAAAGTTTTTTCTTCGGATGACATGGGTTGTAGCCTTGTGGAATAACAGAGCGCAAATAAATGCACTTAGGTTTATAGACAGAAAATCAACCCCGTGTCGACTTCCCGCAACAAAAATTGCTTTAATAAGCCGATTATTATAGCAGGGTGCAATTGGTATTACCAATTAAATATGGGGTCGTAATGGATTTATTCGACTATTTCGAAGCAAATTGTAGGCCAATTAATAAGTTAGCGCAGAAAATAATAATTTTTTAGTCGATTTTATGGAATGTTTCTTAGTTGTAAACTGTTTATTATTAGCAGTTGGTGCGCAGATGCGGTTACAGCTGCCAGAAATTCAAGATCTATTTTTTCTAAGGTGTCGCTAGGTGCATGATAATCCTGATGAGGAGGGACACCAAAGTAGAGCCAGGGGATCCCTGCTTTATGCAGCGGGTAGTGATCTGACGCTCTTAACCAGTCGATATTCCCTGTCATCGTTCCCAGCTTTCTGGGATGGTGAGCTCTGATACACAGTCCGGTCTCTTCTATTAGTTTTTGCTGAATTAATGCGAACTGGCTAAAGCCTTTTCTGCCCTCTAAATAGATCACTGTGGGGCGACCGGGTCGCCCCACCATGTCTAAGTTAATCGCGAGCTCTATCTGCTCGGCATTTGGGACTGAATGTGGCAATTGCAACTTTTCAGCTAACGCATAGCCGCCATAGAGGCCGGGCTCTTCTGCATCAGTTGCCACAAACATCAAATTGGCGTCTTGGTAGAGTGTTCTATTCGCCGCTGCATACGTGGCCAGTTGTAACATGGCTGCGATACCTGATGCGTTGTCATCGGCGCCAGGATGGATTTTCCCTGTTTTTATGCCGAGATGATCATAGTGGGCGACAACCAGCCGCCAATGTGGAGAGGGGCGTGATGCTGTGAGCACCCCTACAACGTTGCTGCCTTGGCGTTCGCTGAAACCTTTGGAATAGCTAAAAGGGAGATCAAAGGCATCATTTTTGGCTTGAGTGTGGTTTTTGTATGCCAGTATTTGTGGGTTTGTAGAGGAAAGCCAGGGAGTGAGCCCTATCTGACTGAAACGTTGATTAAGATAGTTGCGGGTTAAAGCAGCACCTTGAGTGCCGGTTTTTCTGCCCTCTAATTGATCTGAGGTCAGTTTGGCGATGTCAGTTTGGAGACTCTGAGTATCAACCCAATTGGGTTGGTACTCAGTTTTACAATTAGGCCCGAAAGTGGAACATGCACCGAGTAATAAGACAGAGGCCAGCACCAAAAGGGGCTGGCTGTGTGATAGAAAAGTGAGCTTAACTCCTGTAGAACTCATCTCTTATCCTCTGCTTATCTGTTCAATTATTTAGTTTATGTCCAGTAAGGGCTTAAGAAAGCGCGCCGTATGAGACTCTGTATTCTCAGCAACTTGTTCGGGTGTTCCTGCGACTAGAATCATGCCGCCGCCATCACCGCCTTCGGGTCCTAAATCGATGATCCAATCGGCGGTTTTTATCACATCCAAGTTATGTTCTATCACCACAATGGTGTTGCCGTGAGTCTTTAGTCTGTGCAATACATCGAGTAAGAGCTGAATGTCGGCAAAGTGTAGACCGGTTGTAGGCTCATCGAGAATATACAGGGTTTGGCCTGTGTCTCGTTTCGAGAGCTCTTTTGCCAGCTTAACACGTTGGGCTTCACCACCGGACAAGGTGGTCGCACTTTGTCCTAAGCTGATGTAAGACAGGCCGACTTCTATCAAGGTTTGCAGCTTTCTGGCGATGGCTGGTACAGCTTCGAAGAAAGGTCTCGCTTCTTCAACGGTCATGTTCAGCACTTCATGAATGCTTTTACCTTTGTATTTAACTTCTAAGGTTTCGCGGTTGTAACGCTTACCTTTACAGTCATCACAAGGCACGTAGACGTCAGGAAGGAAGTGCATTTCAACTTTGATCAGGCCATCACCTTGGCAAGATTCACAGCGTCCACCTTTGACGTTAAAAGAGAAACGTCCAGGCTTGTAACCACGGGTTCGTGATTCCTGAGTGGCAGAAAACAGCTCTCTGATCGGCGTGAAAATACCCGTATACGTGGCTGGATTTGAACGCGGAGTTCGGCCAATTGGACTTTGATCGATATCGACAACCTTATCGCAGTGATCCATGCCTTTGATTTCACGATAGGGCGCAGGTTCATCGACAGTGGCGCCATTGAGTAATCGATGGGCTATCTTGTAAAACGTATCGTTGATTAGGGTCGATTTACCTGAACCAGATACACCAGTCACACAGGTAAAGAGTCCCACTGGAATAACCAAATCAACATTTTTTAGGTTGTTACCGCTGGCACCAAATAGCTCAATAAGTTTATCGCCGTTATAGGCAACACGCTCTTCACTAATGTGGATCTGCTTTTTACCTGATAAGTATTGGCCAGTAACGGACTCCTCACAATTCAGAATATCCTCCAAGGTGCCGTCGCAGATCACTTCGCCGCCGTGTACACCTGCGCCAGGGCCAATGTCGATGACATGATCGGCCATTTTTATCGCATCTTCATCGTGTTCGACAACGATAACCGTGTTACCTATGTCGCGAAGATGGATAAGGGTTTGCAGCAGACGTTCATTGTCTCGTTGATGCAGGCCAATAGAGGGCTCATCAAGTACGTACATTACGCCAACTAGGCCCGCGCCAATTTGACTGGCGAGTCTGATCCGCTGTGCTTCGCCGCCCGATAGGGTATCGGCAGAACGAGATAGGCTTAAATAGTTAAGACCCACATTGACCAAGAAGCCGAGACGATCAGCGATCTCTTTCATGATTTTTTCAGCGATCTGAGCTTTTTGTCCCGTCAACTTGAGCGTAGAGAAGTACTCTTTAGCATCACCAATAGACCACTGAGTTAGCTGGGGCATATTGAGGTCGTTAATGAAGACGTTACGCGCTTCTTCACGCAGTCGTGATCCGTTACAACTTTGGCAGCACTGGGTACTGATAAATTTGGCGAGCTCTTCTCGAACAGCATTAGACTCTGTCTCGCGATAGCGCCTGTCCATGTTGTTGATGATGCCTTCAAAGGGGTGGTTACGCACCACGACATCACCACGATCATTGATGTATTTAAAGGCGATGCTCTGAGTCCCTGAGCCATAAAGAACACGCTTTTTGATATCATCACTGAGCTGCATAAGCGGCTTTTCAACATCAAACTTGTAGTGTTCGGCAAGGGAAGTCAGCATTTGGAAATAGTAGAAGTTGCGTCTGTCCCAACCTCGAATAGCACCACCTGCCAGCGATAGTTCATCATTGACGATGACGCGTTCGGGATCGAAATATTGCTGCACACCAAGGCCGTCACAGGTGCCACAGGCGCCAGCTGGATTGTTAAATGAGAATATTCTTGGCTCTAATTCCGCCATTGAATAGCCACATTGTGGGCAGGCAAAGTTTGCAGAGAAGAGCAATTCCTCATCTTTATTCTTGGTGTCGCTGTCCATGTCTGCCACAGTCGCAATACCGCCAGAAAGCTCAAGCGCGGTTTCGAATGATTCGGCCAATCGCTGCTGAATATCATCACGGACTTTAAAGCGATCAACGACTACTTCGATGGTGTGCTTCACATGAAGTTCAAGCTCTGGTGGATCGGTAAGATCGCAGACTTCGCCATCGATACGAGCGCGAATGAAACCTTGTGCCGATAGACCTTCAAGCAGTTTGACATGCTCGCCCTTACGGTTATTCACCACTGGGGCAAGCAGCATCTGTCTACTGCCTTCAGGGAGTTCAAGTACTTTGTCTACCATCTGACTAATGGTCTGGGCTGCTAATGGTTGGCCATGGGTTGGACAACGTGGCTCACCGACGCGAGCAAACAGTAAGCGCAGGTAATCATAGATCTCTGTAATGGTTCCCACGGTAGATCTAGGATTGTGTGACGTCGACTTTTGTTCGATAGAGATAGCGGGACTTAGGCCTTCGATATGATCCACATCGGGCTTTTCCATCAAACTCAAAAATTGGCGGGCATAGGTTGAAAGTGATTCAACGTATCGTCTCTGGCCTTCGGCGTAAAGAGTGTCGAATGCCAGAGACGATTTCCCCGATCCCGAGAGTCCTGTTATCACGATTAATTTATTTCTGGGAATTGTCAGGTTGATGTTTTTTAGATTGTGGGTGCGGGCGCCACGTACTTCAATCTTGTCCATCTGTCTCTCTATGCCGAATAAAAAAGAGATCGATTATCGCACAAAAATTAACAAAAGAAGAGAGGATAAAAGAGTTAGGAATTGAGTGGGGGGCAGGTTGTTTTCTCAGCTTTGGGTTTTATTGTTGCTAGAGTGCGGTGAGCTCGCAGTTTTTTGATTTTCCTTTTGAGCTAATTAAGAGCTTCGTGATACCATATCTGACTTATTTATGTATTCAGATCAGGGCGGAACATGTCCAATAACGGACTCTCAAAGACTGAGACAAAAGTCGCGTTTTCTTTAGCCAGTGTATTTGGTTTGCGCATGATGGGCTTGTTTATGATCATGCCTGTCTTTGCACTCTACGGGCAACATCTTGAAGGTTTTTCGCCTCTGTGGGTAGGTATCGCCATTGGTGCTTACGGTCTGACTCAAGCTGTTTTACAGATCCCAATGGGGATTTTATCGGATAAATTTGGTCGTAAGCCGATTATTCTCATCGGCTTAGTGATGTTTGCTTTTGGTAGTCTGATTGCCGCCAATGCAGACACGATTTATGGTGTTGTGGCGGGTCGTGCTATACAGGGAATGGGCGCAATTGCGGCGGCTGTTCTGGCGCTGGCTGCAGACTTAACCCGCGATGAACAAAGAACCAAAGTGATGGCGATAATCGGTATGTGTATCGGTTTCTCTTTTGCGCTATCCCTGCTTGTTGGCCCGATTGTGGCTCAATACTTGGGGTTGTCGGGTTTGTTTGCCATGACAGCTTGCTTAGCGGTGTTGGGGATGATCATCGTACAGTTTCTTGTCCCAAATCCCATTTCCCAAGCGCCGAAAGGCGATACGTTAGCCATACCAGCTAAGTTGAAGGCGATGGTAACTGACCCGCAACTGTTTCGCTTGGATGCTGGGATCTTTATTCTGCACTTGGTGCTCACCGCTGTCTTTGTTGCTTTGCCGTTGGATCTGGTGGATGCAGGCCTAGCGAAAGAGAAGCACTGGATGCTTTATTTTCCCGCTTTTATGGGCGCTTTTTTCCTTATGGTGCCGCTCATTATCATTGGCGTGAAGAAGAAAAATACTAAAGCGACCTTTCAGGTTGCGCTGCTTATCATGATGTTGGCATTGGCCTCAATGGCCTTATTTGCCAATAACCTTGTTGTGTTGAGTATTGCTGTTGTGCTGTTTTTTACCGGCTTTAATTATCTGGAAGCATCATTGCCAAGTTTGATTGCCAAGTTCTGTCCTGTTGGCGACAAAGGATCTGCCATGGGCGTTTATTCGACTAGTCAGTTTTTAGGTGCTTTTTGTGGTGGTATATTAGGCGGTGGCGCATATCAGTTAGTTGGCGCTGAAGGGGTGTTTGTTGTCGCACTGGGTTTGATGACGCTGTGGTTATTATTAACCTTGGGCATGAAGAACCCTGTGTTGTTAAAGAGCTATACCCTTGAAGCAACTGTTGAAGGTAAAGAGCAAGCGAGAGCCATGGCAACCAAGTTGTCTCAACTCGCAGGCGTTGCCGAAGCAATCGTCGTACTTGAGGAGAAAGTCGCTTATTTAAAAGTTGATGAGCATTTCGATTTAAGAGAAGCGCGAGCTGTGTTAGGCTCTGTCAGTTAAGTCGTAATTTCGTGTCAATTGACGGGAATTCGGTGTAGAATTTATCGTAATTTGTAAGTATATCTCAGGAGATTTCAATGGCCAGTCGTGGTGTCAATAAGGTAATTTTGGTCGGTAATTTGGGTAAAGACCCTGAAGTGCGTTATATGCCGAATGGCAATGCCGTCGCCAACTTTACAGTGGCGACGAGTGAGTCTTGGAAAGACCAACAAGGTCAACCACAAGAACGTACTGAATGGCACAACATCGTTATGTATCGTCGTCTGGCTGAAATAGCTGGCGAGTACCTTAAAAAAGGTTCTAAGATTTATATCGAAGGTAAATTGCAAACCAGTAAGTGGCAAGATCAGGCTACCGGTCAAGACCGTTATAAGACTGAGATTAATGCGAGTGAGATGCAGATGCTAGATAGCCGCGGTCAAGGCGGTGGACAGCAAGGTGGTGGTGATTACGGTCAGCAGCAAAACCAATACAATGCACCTCAGCAGCAAGCTCCACAGCAGGGTTATGCGCCTAAGCCTCAATCTGCTCCACAGCAGCCAGCTTATGCTCCTAAGCCTCAGTCTGCTCCTCAGCAGCCAGCACAACAACAAGGTGGCTATCAGTCGCAGGGTCAACAGCCACAAGCGCCTGCTTACGCTCCTAAGCCACAAGCCGCACCGCAGCAACGTCCTGCTCCTGCGCCTCAACAGGCTGCACCACAGCAGAACTTCACCCCAGATCTTGATGATGGTTGGGATGACGATATCCCGTTCTAGGGTGTAATATCTACGCTGTCAAAAACTATGCTAAAGCCTCTTAATTAAGAGGCTTTTTTATTGCCTCACACTCGCCACTTCATAATACCCCCCAACCCAAAAGTACTACTTCTTTCTTCTCGCTTTTACGTATTCCGATTTTTTAAGCATTTTTGTGGGTCAAAAAATACGTATTGCTGATAGTGTAGTGAATCGCTACAAGTCCCAGTATAACTGGGCTTCAGGAAATTTAACTTAACCGAATATAGCGTATCGCGTTCGGTATTATGAGCCTTTGTATTCGTTGAGATTGATAGCTTATGAAAAAATGGATCTGCTTATTATCGTTTCTTTTGTTTTTTCCTACCGCCACGGTTGCTGTGGAGGATGACATTGAAATAAGTGGTTTGGTGATCGACAGAACCCTAACTCGTTTTGGTAAAGACTTTGGTTTTTACTATTCAGGTTATTGGCGTGATCTGACCTTCACTCAAGGATTCAACGTGACGCTATACGAGACAGTGTTTCCGCAAGCTGGCACTCAGCTAACACTTGAGGTTAATGGGAAAGCCATTTACATCACTCACTTTGGACGTAGGGCAAATCCGATAAAAGAGCGGGCTGAGCAAGCTATTTTGCTTACTATCGATTACATCGCCCAAATCAAGGCAAATGCCGCTACCAGTGAATTTACTCGCGCTGATGACGGCTATTAGCTTCAGATATTAGGATAATAATTATGAACTACAGGATGTTAATTTTGGCTGCAAGCATAACGATTAGCAGCGCCCAGGCTACAGAATTAGTCTACACCCCGATTAATCCAAGTTTCGGTGGTTCAGCTCTCAATGGCTCATATTTGCTTAATAAGGCAAATGCACAAAATGATCATGAGGCTGATAGCTCTGATAAAGACTTTGTTACCCGCTTTAAAGAGTCATTGGAGCGTAACATTCTCAATGAGATCACTCGAGAAATCGCCAAAGGTAATATCACTGATGGTACCTATGACACTGGTGACTTTCGTATCGAAGTGGCAACGGTCGGCGATGGTGTGATGTTAACGATAACCAACTTGCTAACGGGTGAGGTCACTGTGATCGAGATGCCAGTCTATGGTGGGGGAGGATAAGTGATGAAAAATTTACTGACTATGCTTGTATTGCTCTCTTTATCAGCCTGTGGCCTGATAGCTAAACCTGATATTAATATTACTGAGGCTGAGATTAACCCTGTGAGTAGTACGATGAAGGTACTGCAAGCAAAAACGCCGCCTAAATATCCTATTCCCGTGGCTGTTTATTCCTTTAGGGATCAAACCGGGCAGTACAAGCCCCAACAAAATGTAAGTTCATTCTCGACTGCGGTGACTCAAGGTGCCACCTCAATGTTAATTCAAACCTTACTTGAATCTCGTTGGTTTACACCAGTGGAGCGAGAAGGGTTACAAAATCTGTTAACTGAGCGAAAAATAACGAAGAAGCAGCCGGTTAAGAAAAATGAGTCTGAAGTCCCTCAGTTGACCAATGCAAGGCTGTTACTTGAAGGTGGAATCATTAGCTATGAGACGAATGTAAGCACTGGCGGCATCGGACTTGAATATTATGGTATCGGTGCTTCTGAACTTTATCGTGAAGACCAAGTCACTATCTATTTGCGAGCTGTTGATGTTCATAGCGGAAAAGTGATGATGTCAGTGTCGACAACTAAGCGCGTATTCTCGCAACAGATGAGGGCAGGCTTGTTCCGTTTTACCAGTTTGAATCGCCTAGCCGAAGCTGAAATGGGGTTTACGACTAACGAGCCTGTACAGTTTTGTGTACTGCAAGCGATTGAGTTGGCCGTCGCGGAGATGGTGGATAAAGGAATCGCATTAGGTTATTGGAAGTCAGGGGCTGATGTATAGCGCCTATAAGGGCTTTTGAGCCCTTTTTTTTACTAAATTCACTTGTATAATGTATTCACTTTGGTGATAAATCTGGTTTATATGCTTTAATTGGTTTTAACTTGTGTTTATAGTTTATTTTCTGGTAAATTATATCGTTTTGTTATAAAAATGCCTACCAAAGGTAAATGAATTGTATTAGCTCTTATGGACCAGAGAGTGTTTTATGTTTTCTTCAGGGTGAGAACATAATGATATCGACAAGGAGAATTCGTATGAACCAAATCGATGAACTTGTTTTTTTTCACCAAATTGAGGCGCCATGTCACTTAGCTATTTTGGCAGACTCTATTGGATTAAAGACTCGTATTATCAGCAAGTCTTCTGAACTATTTAACGGCTTACTGTCGAATAGTTTTTGTTTTATCGCCCAAAAAGGGGAGGCTCTAGACAATAAAGGCATCCCTTTAATCGCGTCTAGGCTAGCGTCACAGTTCCCCGTTGCGCTTCACCAGGTTGAACCTAATACATTGCAGGCTGAGTCGGCATTGTTATTGGGAATAAAAGGTGTTCTCTACTCAAACCAAGGTATGGATTCATTAATGTCGGGCATAACTAATATGGTCGAAGGTGAACTTTATTTTGATCGGCAATTAATCAGCCAAGTTTTTAGTCGTCTCGTACGTAAGTTGGACAGTGCAAATGATACATTGCAAGATAGTGCAGTGATGATGCAGATGCTAACCAGCAGAGAGAGGACGATTATTAGTTTAGTGTCTAGCGGAGCTAGGAATAAGGAGATTGCTCATCGATTATGCATCAGTGAGCATACTGTTAAGGCACATATCTCCTCAATTTTCAGAAAGACTCAGTCGCGTAATAGAGTAGAGTTGTTAAGGTGGGCACAGAGCTACCAGAGCCAATTAGAGTTATGTTCTTAATTAACTCAACTCGAATAATAGAAAAGGGAGCCGATTAGGTTCCCTTTTTTTATGTCCCTCTTTAATTAAACTAGTTCTGACTGACTGATGTAAGTAAATGAGTGCTGAAATCGCTGTGAACCACTGATATCAAGTTTGTGCCCCTAGGTAATAATACCAATCAGTATAAAGATCTGATCGCTCAGCGAGAGTTTAGCGCTCCTGAGTCAAGGTCATTAATTGCTCCTGCATTAATGACATTCACCACATCCATGTGGCTTGC
>OJDH01000457.1_pt1 | contig 14744 bp, 14 predicted proteins | sample 1592761 | NCBI WGS metagenome assembly OJDH01 (sample SAMN05416855, study PRJEB24817) | seawater metagenome | isolation source: Sea water | place: Canada:Atlantic | collected 2013-11
TACGAGATCAGCCTCGGTCTCGTGGGCTCGGAGATGTGTATAAGAGACAGGACCCAATCACAGGTACGATGCGAAGTGATTATCTGATGGGTGAAGAAGGTAATGATTCGATCTCAGGGCTACGGGGCCATGATGTTCTATGGGGCCGTGGCGGTGATGACAATCTGTCGGGCGGCAGAGGTCGTGATATCCTCCTCGGCGATGAAGGAAACGATACGCTGGACGGCGGACGTGGCCTTGATCTTCTGATTGGCGGCGAAGGCGATGATATCTTGATCGGCGGCGCGGGCAGTGACTTCCTGCTTGGTGGTGCTGGTGCGGATACCTTTATGGTTACTTCTGATCGTGGGGTTGATCGTATCTTTGACTTTAACGCCGACGAAGGGGATGTGATTAACGTTGCTGATCTCTTGGGTGATGTTGGTTATGAAGCAAGTGGTGAAGGCGACGCCCTTGATAACTATCTGCGTGTTGAAGGCAATGATCTTCTGATCCAGAACGGTGATGGCCCGTCATGCAATGGTGCAGACAGCGGTTGGGACCGTGTTGCCACCGCAGACTTTGGCGGACAAAGCCTTCAGGATCTGTTGGATAACAATAGCATCATCACAGAAACCGCGAGTGTCTGATGCGATCAATGTGTTGATTTGAAAAATAAAGTCATTTCAATTTGCTTTTATCCCTCTGTCTTTTAAGTCGGGACGCAAAGAGTGAGGTGTAGTTAACCTACACAAGCGATGTAGCAACGAAGAGATAAAATTAAGTGAGATGACTAAGGAACTCCCAAAGGCACCCTGTCAGTAACGTGCCTTAACTCAAAACCCCGGTGGTATCCATACTGCTGGGGTTCTTTTTGTCTTGAAGATCTCGATCAGATAAAGGGCAAGATTAAACACAAGATAAAAAGTCTGATTACGGATGGGCGAAATCAATAAATTCACACACCTTCCCCCCTTGGCAGCGACGGATCTCTCTATTATACAGAGTACAAGTGGTCCCGTAGCTCAGCAGGATAGAGCATCAGATTCCTAATCTGAGGGTCACGCGTTCGAATCGCGTCGGGATCACCAGTTATATAGGGTGTAGGGCGTCAAAGAAGTTGTCGTCGAAATCGATGTTAAGTTATTGATTTTGCTTGAACGAATAACTCATAAGCTGTCATCGAGGTAAAAAAGCCTGTTTTTCCCTACCACGAATAAGAACGTCTCTCTCTCAGAGCAAACATGTCCATTGTGCCTCAGTATTTTCAAAGCGGCACCTTTTGCAATAAACAGGAGTAAATAGAGAGTAATAAAAGTCGGTTACTTTTTACACTTATTTAAGTAACCAATAACACTTGCCTCACTATTTTCTATAGAGTCCTTAATCGTAAATGTAGTATCTGTTGGGAACATTTGTTAACTACACACCACGCTAATATCATTAGCGATAAGTATCTTCTAAGCTGGTGACATTGGTGTAGTCTTGCAGACTTGATATTATTCTCAAAAACATATTCGGTATGTAATTAATAGGGGCTAGGCTTAATAAGATGAATTCTGAAAATACTCCAATATTTACACTAAAAAATAATATTAAAAAAAGAATTTGTTCTGAGGAAAAAAAGCGTAATAGGAATATGATATGGCAGAATAGATATAAATTTGTTCGTGTTATTTCTGGAGTAATTTCAATCCTTTTAGTATCATTTTCAGGTTATAAGGAATTTGCAGAGTATAACTTGTATCTTATTATTGCTGCTGTCATTACAACATCAATTACAACCCTTAGCTCTGATTTGTTATCAACATTTGGATACGAAGATAGATTTCAAAAAAATGTCTCAACCGTTGGTGAATTAAAAAATTTATATGAAAGATTGAAGCTTGATATAGCAATTGAGGGGCCTGAGGGCATTGATTATTGGGAGTATCAGAAGGAGTTAGACTTAATCTTGTCTTCTCAGAATAAAAAGTGGGAAAAAATGTTTACCAAATCAAAGTCAGCTTAATGTACTTTTCAAAAATGTTGACATTGAGTAGGCCTCGTATACTTGAAGCAATCTCAAAAATGCCGAGTAAGCGATTACAAAACTGTTCAAAGGGTTCACTGGAGTTTTTTTATTTAGGAAGCCCACCCACATCGCCGATCACACCTGAAGGCTCAATTCTGATCACAATTAATCAGGATTTATTCTGGGATAATAAGGAAAATTTTTGCTGGGCTTCTGTGGGTGATAGCGGTGGGGTAAGAAATGGATTTAATAGATTCATTTCGTCTGATCATTATAGAGATATTCGAATAAAATATAATGAGTTTGAAAGTATACTAAATAAAATAGGTGAGTTAACAGATTTAGAGCAAAGTAAATTGTTTTCAAAAAGGCCAAGCCTTAGTTTTGTGGAATCGTGTAAAGAGTTTTTGCATCCACTTGTTTTGAGTTCTTTGAGGGGATCTGCTGAACAAACTAATTGGAGTATCGAGTTTTGTTTGACCGATAAGTTTGTCATTCGTGCTGAGCATATAGAATCCATACTTATTCCAAATACCTATAAAAAAATTCCTTTAGTTGAAAATATTAAGAAGAAAATTGTACCGAAAATACGGTTCTATAACCCCCGGTTTAGTGTTTTACAATGAAGTTGGAGCCTGATTGCCTTTGGGTTATTGGAGCATTTGATCACCCTGATTTAACTCCATATCCTACTCATGTCAGACCTATATTAGCTAAAAGAAGAGGGGACCGTTTTGCAAGAGTGTTCTCTCAAATAGGTTCACCGAGACCGTATGATAAACATTCCCCTCTCGAGTTTTTAAATCTAAAAGATATTTTACCTTATTCGAACTTTATAAGGTGCGAACCTGTTAAATTCGAAGGAGGGGACCAGATAATATATTTAGGTAATAATAAGATAATTTCTGAAAGTAAGATTTTTAAAATCTACTTAAAGGTAACGCCTTTTGTATTTTTATATCGATTTCGGTTGGCGATTTTAACTTTATTGAATTGTTCATATTCCTTGAATAATTAATTATACATTCACTATATCACTAAAATAGATGTATCTCTGTCTGCAGAATAATAAAAATAACTAAAAATTGATCTGATAAATAATTCTATTTAATCAATAAGATAATGTATTTACATATATATTTATTATAATTTGTTATTTTTCTGCGTATAAAATAAGATCAATATTTCTGCAGTAATTTGAGAATAAGTATGAATCAGTTCAATGCCCATAATTATGCTTTGAGGGATTTTTTTGAATTCTTTTTAGATGATCATGGATCTCGAGAATTGAAAGAAATGGTTGACCTTGATTCCATAGACGGGATTTTACGGAAATGCCTTTCTATAGAGGAGATGAGAGAGGCGGGAAGTTTTTTTACTGGTCAACGATTATCTACTGCGGCTGTCTTGGGCTTTACAAAAGCTATCACTCTTAACTCTGTTGTTTTGGACCCAACGTGCGGTGCAGGAAACTTGTTAATTGAGGTTTCAAGGCAACTAGGCGTTGAGCAATCGCTATTAAGTACTTTAACTGCTTGGGGGGCAGTCTTAAGAGGATATGACTTACACAAATCTTTCATTGAAGCTGCGAAGTTAAGGATTGTATTAGAAGCGCTTAATCGAGGCGCTGAAAAAGATTGTTCATTAGATAGTGCGTTGCAACTCCTTAGTGGAATTAAAGTTAAAGACGCAATGTTGGTGGGAAGAGTAGATTTAGCTGACGTAACTCATGTGATAATGAATCCACCTTTCTCAAATTGGAAGTCACCAAAAATTAATTTTTGGAAAACTGGAAAAGTTAATGCTGCGAGTGTTGTGTTTGAACATTATGTCCGTAACCTTCCCTTGATGTGCCAAATAAGTGCAATCTTACCAGATGTACTAAGATCAGGAAGTCGCTATGAGGGGTGGCGAGGATTTATATCCCAAAATTTTTGTGGGGATTGTGAGCTTGCTGGCCTCTTTAATGCAAAAACAGATGTAGATGTGTTTTTACTGCGCGGTGCTCTCAAATCTGATTGTAATGACGTGTCTTGGTTCCCGCGGTTGGGTGATTATATTCAACTTTCTGAGCAATTTGATGTTTGTGTGGGACCTCTTGTCGCATATCGAGATCCGTTAATCGGTTTGTCACATCCATACATTCACTCAAAAAATGCACCACTATGGAAAACTGTAAAACAATTTGATGAATATCGACAATTTCCTGGGCGGGTAATTAAACCGCCTTTTGTCGTTATACGTAGAACTTCCAGACCTGATGACAAGTATAGAGCATCAGGCACAATCATCTCAGGAAAGATGCCTGTAGCAGTAGAAAATCATATGATTGTTATAAAGCCTAAACGCGCTACACTTAAAGAATGTAGAAAGTTACTTAAGATTTTTAAATCCTCTCTGACAAATGATTTTCTGAACGATCGAATCAGGTGTCGCCACTTAACAGTAGGCATCGTTAATCAAATCCCTATCATACGAGCTATCCCCCTATGAAACGTTCACTGATCGCACAAAAGCCTTTCGAGTTTTCTGCTCGTGTAACACTACAGCTTGGGCGTGAAAGTATATCAAGTTCAACAGTCGCAATTTCAGAATTAATTAAAAATTCTTATGACGCCGATGCTGAAAAGATAACACTAGATTTCAATGTAAGAGAGTTTTCATCTTCAACTTTAGTTATCGAAGACAATGGTAACGGAATGAACGAAGAGACACTTATTGATCATTGGTTGAAAATTGGGACTGATAATAAATCACTTAGAGAGCGTTCAGTTGAAAAAGAAAGGGTTCTTACTGGCGCAAAGGGATTAGGCCGTCTTGGTATTGATCGGCTTTGCAAAAAATTAGTTCTATACACTAAAACCAAAGGAATGGACAAAGCGCTCCAGTTAAACATTGATTGGAAGAAATTTGAAAATACTAACCAAAGTTTATCTGAAATTCATCACGAGATTTACGAGGTTGAATTGCCGATTAAAGATAAATATGGAGAAGTGTTTTTTGATTTAAATAGCTCAGGTACTCGAATGGTCCTATTAGGACTTAAAGATCAATGGGATGATAAGTTTTTGGATCTTCTCGAAAATGAACTTCGTTTGTTAGTTTCACCATTTCAATCTAAAAATGATTTTTCCATTAATTTGAAAACCAAACTTAAAGGTATTCAAAATGAGAAGGTTTTAAGCTCTGAAAGAGTACTTAATGCTGCTAGGTGGAAAGTAAAAGCTTCTGTTGATGAGAATGGGTTTGTATCGGTTTGTTATACGAACAACAAAAAGCAAGAAGATGTTGATCAAAAAAGGCTTGCTTGGGATCTTTGGATTAAAAATTCCGGCCATAGGCCGCTTTTCGGCCCAATAGAGTTTGAGTTTTATTATCTTGCTCAGGACACTACAGACCTTAACAAACTCAACCTTAGAGTTAAAGATCTAAAGAAATTTATGAGGCTTAATCAAGGTGTTCGGTTGTACAGGGATGGCTTTAGGGTGCGCCCTTATGGGGAGCCATCAGGCAAGGGGGATTGGCTTGATTTAGGTTTGAGAAAGGCAGCTAGCCCAGGAGGAATATCTCAACTTGGATGGAAAATTGGCCCGCACCAAATAGTTGGTTCCGTTATTATATCACGTGAAACAAATGCAATTCTTGACGATCAAGCGAACCGTGAGGGAATTGTCGAGAATGAAGCGTTTTTTCAGCTGAGAACGTTTGTTTTAAAGATTATTGAAACTCTTGAATTACTAGTTCAGAAAGATGCTGCCGGGACCCGAAATACAGACCTATCTGATGAATTGGCAGCTTCTTTGTTAAAGTCCAACGAGGACGTCTCAAATATTCTTGAGCATCTAAAGGAATCGGTATCGAAAGTAAGTCGTAAAAAGAAGAAGAAGAAAATTTCTCATGCTCAGAATATTGCTGTTCGACTAAAAGAGTTTGATGTTGCAAGAGAGAAGCAGCAAAAGGCTGAAGCACGTTATTTCGAGGCTCTAAGAGATGAGAAAAGCCAATTAGAGGAACAAAAGAATACTCTTTCCAACTTAGCGTCAATAGGGATCTTAACCATAAGCTTTGGCCATGAAGTTAGGCAGCATTCAGGCTTGGTGTTAAATGGATCAACTCTTGCTTTATCCCGCCTAGGTGGTATAGAAAATTTGAATGATAAACTTGAGGAGCCTATTAAATATATAAAAATAGTTAGAGAAAGTGCCCGGTATATTGATAATTTTTCCCGCTTCGCTTTAGAGAATATCAAGCCAGATAAAAGAAAAAGAAAAAAGGTAAGAATTCCAGAAGTATTTGAATATGTATTCAAAATGTTTGCTACGACACTCAATAAGATGAAAGTCAATGCGACTGTTAATATTATGTCAACCAGCAGCAAAAACGAAGTGTATGCATTTGAGATTGATTGGGAGAGTATTGCAATCAATCTGACGACTAATTCAATTTGGGCTATTGAAATGAATCCTCATAGAAATAACCCTCAAATATCAGTTGATATATCTGACAATGAAACAGAATTTCTCTTAAGCTTTAAAGATTCTGGAATTGGTTTAGAGGCTGGAGCTGAAGAAACTATATTCCTTCCCATGAGTAGTGGTAAACGGGACAAAAATGGAACCTCAATTGGTACTGGAATGGGGCTTGCAATCGTAAAAACTCATGTTGAAGAGCATATGAATGGCACTATTTTTGCCATACCTCGTTGTGAATTGGGCGGCGCTGAATTTCAAATAAAAATACCAAAAAGCGAAAAAGCATGAAAGAAACAATAGTTTACATCGATGACGAAGAAGATTCTCGTATAATATATAAAGGTATTCTTGGGGATATTTTTGGGGAAGAATACGAAGTTATCGCTATAGAACCGAGTGGTTCAATCAAAGAAATGATGGCAGTACTTGAAAATTATCAAGGTGTTGTATCAATAATTATTGACGAAAAATTACAAGTGGCACAAGCGACTGATTATCAGGGCTCGGATCTAGTAAAAGCTATTCGTGTAGTGGATAGTAAAATGCCTCTCTACATTCTGACTAGTGAGGTTTCTTTACTAGAACAACCCTTAGGATCAGTTGAATTTATCATAGATAAAAGCAACGTGAGTATCCCTGATAACACAGATCAATACGCATCCTTAATGAGAAGGCACATAAACTCTTTTAATGACATTAAGACTAAGCGAGCAACTCGGTTTGATAAACTATTACTAAAGTCCATAAATCAAGGGTTAACAGAACTTGAGCAAAAGGAGTATGAAGAGCTTGATATTATTCGCGTAAAGCCGGTTCTTTCGTCTGAGGTGTCTGGTACTTCTGAAGAGCTTGATAAGCAAAATGAACTTCTAAAAGAGATTGAAGTCAAATTAGAAGAGTTGGGGAAACTTAACTAAATGTATTTTCCTGATTTGACTCGTCGTGATGAGGTCGACTATCACAACAATCGTGAGGTGTTTTATGCTGATTATAAAAAAAATCACAAAAAAGTTGCTGAAGATTGTAAGCATAGATGTGTATATTGTGACATTACATCAGAAGAGTACGGAGGAGATGACATGCAACTAGATCATTTTCGCCCTCAAGAGCATTTCGATAATTTAAAAGCGCACCCTCATAACCTTTATCTATCTTGCCCTAAGTGTAATGTACTAAAAACATCAGATTGGCCCTGCCAGAAAAATAAGGATGATGCGCCTTCGTTTGTTGGAGGCATTGGATACTTGGACAGATTTGAGCGTAAAGCGAAAGAATTTTTAGAAGTTGATGTCAATGGAAATATAATTCACCGGGCTGGTCCGGTTAATTATATGATAAAAAAAATGCTTTTGAATCGTCCAAGTAGGGTCAATGTCCGACGTAAAAGGGCCATTGAAGATAAGAAAACCAAAATTATTAAAGGCATTGCTCGTCTTGCTGATAAATTAACTCAAGATGAGGAACAGGGTAAAATAACCCGTGAGCAAAGGTTGGAAAGAATGAAAGTCATCCGAAGATTATCCCACATGGTGAAATCTGTTTAAAAGAGAATATTTGTGGTTTATTTTAATTGGATGAAAATGAACAATAATTTGTTGCGTAATTAATTAATCAAATAATCCAAAAAAATATCAAAATCCCAAAATTACGACCCTATGTTTTATTTATCTGAAACCGTTATAGGAATTTCTCATGAATAAAACTCTTATAAATATTATTCTTTCAGAAAAAATTTGGGACATTGTTTGGACTGTTCCAAATAACCTTCCTAAGGCACAGCGTGAAAGGCTGGTTGAGGCGAGTGAGTGGCTTGAAGAGGCCTTTTCTTTAGCTAACAGTATTAAAAGCTGCTCTGCTTATAATCCAGCGGAAGCCTTTGCCCGCGAAGATGCCAAACAAATGGTTGTCGACTTAATCGAGGAGTATGAAAAATTACTTCAGGCTGATAATTTTAAATCCGAATTTAAAATTAAAAATTATATCGCCGGCGAGATGGGGGAGGAAATATTAAATTCCGAAAATTCCCTTCGAATTAAATATCTATTTGTTTCAATTTCAAAAATACCCCAACTTGTTGATTTAGCTTGTTGATTAAATAATTGAGCACAGCCAGGCTCGTCTTGGCTGTGCTTATTTTAATTTAAAAAAATAGGGCAATAATTCAGCGAGTATTTAATTGTTTAATTAATTAAACACATAAAATACGGCTCAAAAATTAATTTCAAAAACGACCCTATTTTTTCTGAACTGAAATTTAAGTTTGGAGAAAACAATGATTAATTTTAATTACACACCCGTTCGTAACCCTGTTCGTAAAAAGAAGGGGACATACTGTGGATATTTTCCAAGTACGAAGATGAACCGAATGATCGGTTATGAATCAACGCTTGAGCTTGATGCCATCCGTTTGTTTGAAGCTGATCCCGCCGTGCAAGCTTATTGTGAGCAACCTAAGCAGGTCACTTATACTCGTCATCAAAGGTCTCATATTAACACTGTAGACTTTGTGGCCTTACAGAATGGTGTCGAGGAGTTCTTTGAAGTGAAGCCCTATAAGAGGCTTGAAAACAAGGAAACTGAAGCTGCCTACGCCGCTGTCGCAGAAGTATATAGAGAGCAAGGTCATTATTATAAAATTTTTACTGAGTTTGATATTAAACAACAACCGCGTCTTTCAAATGCTAAAGAGCTCCTCAGATATGTACGGGTACCTTTAACCGATGATCATAAGGTGATTACCAGGAATTACTTGGCACAACGTCGTGAGACTACGATCAAAGAGCTTAGTTCTTACCTTCCTACGCCAGTGGTTTATGCACTTATTTGGGCTGGCTTCCTAATTATCGACCATTCGAAGAAATTAACATCTGCATCTTTTGTTTCATTAAATTCAGTAGTGGAGGGATAAATCATGGGAATTATGATGCCGTCGGTTGCTTTACCTACAGATGCAGAAGTTGTTTTCAAAGGGCTGACCTATGTGCCCATCAAGCAATTAAAAGGAAATATCCAATTAGAGAGAGTAGATACAGGTGAGGTTATGAGCCTCCCGACACGTGATTTTGTTGCATTTACTCAAAGTGGAGAATTAGAAGTCAAGAATGGCACCTGGTTTTTTGATGGAGGTATCCAATCCAAGGCGTTTGATGCTTACTCTGATAAGTACAAAACCGTAGCGCTTAATCGATACAAATATATACGCCGTTTGAAATCGAAATTCGGGTCAAAAAGGTATGCGGAATACGAATACGAAGAGGTCCTAGAGGAAATTAAAGTTGAGGATAACCTAGAGAAGCCTTTTAGCGTACGTACTCTTTCTAGATGGTTTGAGGCATATAAAAATGCGGGAGAAGATATTAGGGCCTTGATTCCCGCACACAGCAAGAAAGGCAATTCTACGCCAAGATTACCGAATAAGGTGATTGATACGATAGATGATGTAATTGATCGAATCTATATGCGAAGAGAGAGGGTTAGTGTTGATCGGATTAGAGCGGAAGTATTTAGAATACTTGCTGAATACAATGAGAAAGTATTACCTGTTCATGCGGTAGATTTGCCCAGCGAATCAACTGTATTACGAGCAATTCAGAGAAGAGATCCTTACACCATATGTGTTCATAAGTATGATAAAGCTGAAGCTGATCGTCGGTTTAAGCAGTTTTATGAATCTGATCCTGTAGAGCGTCCCATGCAGTGCGTTCAGATGGATCACACTCAGATGGATATTGTGGTCCTGGTTGGTAAGGGGCTTACTGCAAAGCCGTGGCTAACTATTGCTCTTGATCAATATACACGGATGATTGTTGGTTATTATATTTCTTTGGATAAGCCGAGTTTTAGTAGTGTTGGTAAATGTCTGTCAGATCTAATTGATCCTAATGGTCTGGTGCCGACCTTTAATCCTCCTGATTTGTTACTTCTTGATAATGGTGCAGAGTTCCACTCCAAAGAGATGATTGATGCATCTGAGGAAATGGGGTGTACCATTATGTATTGTGAGGCAGGTGATCCTACACAAAAAGCCCATGTCGAACGTTACTTCAGAACTCTTAACACGGGTTATCTTCATCAGATTAAGGGGACAACCTTTGGTGATATAAAACTTCGTGAAGGCTATGATTCTGTAAAAGAAGCCAGCTTAACGCTGGATGAATTCGAGGCCATGACAAAGGAGTTTTTTACAGAAATTTATCCCAATGAATGGCACGGAGGTATTCACCAGACGCCACTTGAATTGTGGAACGATAGTGTTAAGGAAGGCATGTCTGGCTATCTAAATCTAGGGACCCAGTTTAAATATAAACTAATGAGACAAGTCGCACGTACAGTTCAGCCTTATGGGTTTGAAGTATCTGGCTTGAAATACAACATGCCCGACTTGGGATATTATAGAGCTAATTGCCCTACAAGTCATGAATTTGAAATTCGCTATGACCCCGATGACCTGAGTGAAATTTTCTTCAAGGATCCTGATAATGGACGTTATATCTCAATACCCGCTTGTGATCAGGACTATACACGTAATTTGACGTCGTATATGCACCGAGTGATAACAAAAGATAGAGCTATTCGTAAAACCAAAAATAAAAACAGTGTTGATCGGTTGGTGCGTAAGGCTGAGTTTTTTGAAGGCCAGAACTGGAAAACCCCCGCGAAGCGAATTTTCTTACAAGCGGGTTCTAGTAATCCAGATAAATTAATTAAAACGGCTCAAAAAAATATTCCAGCTTCCTCAAATGGATTTGATGATATTTATTCGAGTAATAATTATTCATCAAATGTTGAATTTTCGAAAAATATAAGTGTTTCAAATACAACGCTTAATTCGGAAGAAAATGAATTTAATTTTTCGGTTAATTACGAAAATTATTCAAACAAATATAAAATTCAAAAATGATCCTATCTTTTTTACTCACAGTTAATTTAAGGAGTAAGAAAATGGAATATGAGTTTAATCAAATCGTTGAAATTCGAAATGTGTTTGTTGAGAACCAACGAACACATTCGGCCCATCAAAGATTACTAAATTATGTAGTGTCGGAAAAACAATCCCGGCAAGGGTCTTGTATGTGTTTAATAGGAGATTCTGGGGCGGGCAAAACGACTTTTATTGAGAATTTTATATCTCGAAATTCTGAATTGAATATTTTGCGAGTGGATGTCCCGACATCATGTTCAATTAAAGCATTTACTCAAGAAATACTTAATAGTCTTGGGGATATTGGTTGGGCGAATACACGCTCAACCGGTGTTCAGCTTTCAATGAAAATAAAAGCCGTTCTTGAAAAAGAAGGCGTTGATTTAATTGTATTTGATGAAGCGCAACATCTGGTTGAGACGGAAAACAGCAGGGTGATTTATGAAGTCGCCGATTGGTTAAAGAGCGGGGTGAACGTATGGAAGGTTCCAATCCTTTTTATTGGGCTTGATAGGCTTAACAGTGTTTTTTCAAAAAATGAGCAACTAGAAAGACGTTTGAAGGGGCGTTTGGAGTTTAACCAGAATATTATTGGCGATATGCAGGCTAAGGAGGATTGGCTTCATTTCTTACAAGCCATTTCTAATGCGCTGCCATTTCACGGTGATAGTAATCTAGATGAACCGAAAATGGCCCAGGCTCTCTGGGTTGGGAGCAGCAGACTTCGAGGTCGTGCAATTAGATTGATTCAGCGTGGAGCGGAAATTTCGTTTGAAAATAAAGAAAGCCGATTAACGCCCTCCTCTTTGAGTGGGGCTTTTATCGAGTTAGCTAATAAAGCAGAAAAATCTAACGGGAATCCTTTTTTGGGGATGGATCAATGAGATTATCTATCCCTCTAACGGCTCCTCTTGAGGCAGGAGAGAGCCTTCACGGCTATCTCCTGCGGCTTTCAGGTCGCAATCTATATAGCTCCATAAACGTTGTGCCGAATGCTCTCGGTTTTAATATTCGCGGAGCTTCTGGATTGGTGAAGCTGGCGAATTACTCAGAGATACTTGAGCCGTGTTTACACACATCATCAACTGAGCTTAAGGAAAAGGGTTATTTAGTCGAGAAATCAGACAAAGGTACTATTCTGGGCTTTGGGGCTCAAAAGATTGATAGAGAATTAGTGGACTTATCAAAAAGCAAGATATGTCTGCAGTGTTTAGATGAAAGGCCTTATCACAGGCAGGTATGGGATCTTGTGGGTTATACACATTGTCCAAAACATCGTTGTGCTTTAATTGGGGTATGTCCCACTTGCGGGAGAAACTTAACCTGGGCTCGCACATCTCTTTGCCACTGTCGTTGCGGAGAAGAATTGAGCTCTTCAGAGCTTAAGAGTACTTGTTCACCTGCCTTGACGGGTTTGATGGCGGCACTAGAGAGCTCTGCAGGTACTGCGATTTCAAAAAAACTGCCAGAGCCATTTGCCTCAATGGCCAAGCTGGATGTGGTCGATCTTCACAAGGTGATTTCTCTTCTTGGTGCCATACTCTTTAAAATAGACAGTCGTAAAAGTAGCCGTTTGACTGGGCTGCCACTCGACAAACGCGCTGAGTTAACAAAAGAAGCCGCGGAACTTCTCGATAAATGGCCTTATAATTTCTGGAACCAGATTGATGTTTATCGAGCTCATTTGTTGAGCTCCAAAAAGAAAAGCGCGGGCCTTCAGGGCTCATTCGGGGCGCTCTACAAAGGGCTTTATGGTACCGAATATAGCGTATCTCTAAAGCTCTTTAGAGATACCTTTAAGGACTATCTCAGGGATCGCGGTTATGACCAAACTGTGAAACATCAAGGTCATACATCTGTGTGGGGAACAGGCCGCCAAAAAGAAACTTTGAGCCGTGAAGAGACTGGGAAATATTTAAAAATTGGCCCGAAGAAAATTCAATGGCTTGAGGACATTGGTGTTCTCAAACCAGTCACGCTGGAATCAATAGAAAAGAAATACCGTAATTACACATCAGAGAATGTTGATCAGGCTAAGGGTTATCTGGATAGCCTGATCAGTCTGGATGAACTCTGTCGGATTATTGGTATCAGTCGTCAGGTCGGGGATGACTTGGCCGCTCAGGGGCTATTAAAAGCAGTCCGCGGGCCGAATGTCGATGGAAATAGGAACTGGGTTTTTGCTCCTACAGCACCACAGGCCTTTTTAAATAGTTTGGCTAGGAAGGCTGTAACGAGCAAAGGCATATCAACTCAAAATTTGGTTAGCATTAACGAAGCATTTTCAGGGCTGCGGCAATACGGAGTAAGCCACCTGGATGCGATAATGATGGTTCTGGGCGGTGAACTATCGGTCTATCTGCAAAGAGATCCACCAAGGGTGCTTGGAGACATCCTTGTAAGGAAAGGAGATTTATCGGTCCAAGGTATTCTTCAAATGAAATCAGGTATCCGGTCACTTGTAACAGTTTAGTTTTCATAACCACAGGAGATGAATTTGATCTGTGTTTTATTCAATAAGTGGGGACTTACCGAGAAGGAAGGGCGTGAAATTCTCGGATGTACTCTGGATGAATACGAAGCACTGAAGGTTGGAAAAATTGATGGGATTGATGTCAGGGTTGGGGAGAGGATAGCCGAAGCATTTAGAATACATACGGGGTTACGGTTGCTGTTTGGTAATCCAGAAAGAGGGTACGCTTGGGTCAAGAAACCTAATAAGGCTTTTGAGGGAAGGTCAGCAAGTGAGGTTATGAAAACTGACCTAATAAGAGTAAGGAAATATCTAGAAGCTGAACTTTGGTAAGCGGGGAAAGTCATCAAGAGAAATAAATGAGTGTTGGTTTTATTGGGAGTGAGGCGAATATGATTTTAGTGAAAATTGATGTGGTATCTGGCGGAGATTATGATCGGCAAAAACAAATCGGCGCCATTGAAATTGCGAATGTTACTGGGTTTGGAACTGGGAGAATAAGTTCAGATTATAAATATAGGCTTTTCTCTGAAGATGGTGAGAAGCAGTTTGAGGGTAAAATTCGTGATTCATATAACGCCAACGTATTTCAACTCATTTCAGAATGTTTGAATGCTTGGCGGGATGGATGGATTGAAACTCCGGATCATCACGGGTTAGGTGGAATTCGTATCTGAAGATTTATTTGTATTTTAAGTTTGACTGGCGACAAAATAGCTCGGGATTTTCCCGGGCTATTTTTTTATGAAGAATATCTCCCTGACTCTGGGTCTCTCCTACTCAGAATAGTTCAGGAGAATTTTTAAGTGAGGTTTTTTTAATTAATGATCTTATGCCTGTCTCTTATACACATCTCCGAGCCCACGAGACCGAGGCTGATCTCGT
>OJDH01000459.1_pt1 | contig 14644 bp, 14 predicted proteins | sample 1592761 | NCBI WGS metagenome assembly OJDH01 (sample SAMN05416855, study PRJEB24817) | seawater metagenome | isolation source: Sea water | place: Canada:Atlantic | collected 2013-11
CGAGATCAGCCTCGGTCTCGTGGGCTCGGAGATGTGTATAAGAGACAGGTGTTGGTGGGTTATTCAATGCTTTATTTATATGTTTTAATGCTGGGACTGCTTCCATTTTTGGCTATGGTCTATGTGTTGAAAATTTTTAGTTTAGACAGATATTTGTACTTTATTTTGATTTTCCTAATTTTGTATGCCTCGTACGATATCTATAGTTTTTTTGATCATTTATTTCCACGTGAAAGCAATTCAACATTTGGATTTAGTACGCGTGACTGCGATATCATCGTCAATAATGTCCGAACAGCATGTGGTTATGAAAGTTGGGCTAAAGGTTTTCTTGATTCTATATTTGAATCTTTTATTGCAGCCTCGGTTTTTAATCACTTTTATAAGCTTTATCGAAAGCGTGAACTTCTGTTGGTATAAAAGTTTTTAAATAGGAAAAATCATCAAAGGCCCATGCAAAATTGCAGGGCCTTTTTTTTATGTCCTGAGCTTTGCGGCTCGTTCTTTTAAGGTAAAAAAATGACTGCCTCAAAATTGCCTCCTGAATCCCCAAAAGAAATAGCTAATACGGTCGATGAGCTCATGGAGCGGGTCAAAGATTTAACGAGTAATGGTGAAAAGGATTTCTATAAAGGATATAATGAAATTTTTCGTGTACTAAAAACCAAACCTCAAATATTAGGGATGGATAGAGACACTGATACTTATGATCAGACACTAACTTGGTTTGAACGTGCGGCAGAGATTAACAGTAATGACCCAAAAAGTTCGGCAAATAAATTTATCAGAGCGCTATCTAAATATGGTTTGAAAATCTCAGGTCAAAACCTGCTGAATGATAAAAATCAGGATCGTCTTTTCGATACAACAACTGATATTGGTAAGCATGTTATTGGATATATACTGGAAAATAATACAGTACCTGGAATAGGGGAAATAATTAACGCTGAGATTAAAGGAGCTCTAAGTAAAGGAGGTCAAGATCTTGCTGGTTGGGGAGGAGCATTTTACTATTGGGATCATACATTTGATGACGGTGAGACTATAGGGCAGAAGATAATGGCGTCTCCAGAATCATTGGAAAAGTTTATTGCAATTAATGCTGCTGCTGCACGATTCACGATCGGGTCTGAGATTTCTGAAGGAGATGTTTATGAGGTAGGAGAAAGCCTATGGTTCAATTGGAAATCTCCTGTGCCTTCTCTGATAAAGAAAGAGATTAAGGCTAGAGTAATTTTAGGAAATTTCATTGGCGACCCAAATCATGTTGATGGTTGGCGTTACAATAGTAATAAGCAGAAGTGGTATATGCCCATTCCACCATTGCCCGAAATTAAAACGTATACAGATAGTAATAAAAATAGGATTCCTCCTGAATCAAAATTGGAATCTTCTTATCCTTCTCACGTTGTGTATGCTTCAAAAGAAGAGAGTGATGAGTTAAATAAAACACGTGAAATTAGATCTATATACTTGGAACGAAATTTTTCAAAACTTGAAGTTTTTCCAGATTCAGAACCAATTTTTGGCACAGATCTTTTATCTGAAACTCAAAAGGAGAATACTGAATCTAGTTACTTCAAACCGATAGATCAAAGAGTTCACTTTGTTAAAGAACCAGAGGAAATATTCGTAAGTGACGAAGATATACAAAAACGAATATCAGAAGACGCGTATCAGAAGAGGAAATTACTAAATAGTAACGATGTTAGAGCCGAAGATTTTGATGATGATATTGAGAAAAAAACCAACCCTCCGAGTTTTTTGAATGACTATGCACATAATGCTTTGTTACATCCTCAAGTTCGATAAATTTGTTCGTGGTCGTTGAAGATTAGGTTTGGTTTAAAGTTTAAAGAAATACGCCCTCATAAATAAAAGACCATCAAAGGCTCATGCAAGATTGCAGGGCCTATTTTTATGTCCTGAGCTTTGCTGCTCGCTCTTTCAAGGTAGCCAAAATGCCAAATATTCCTGATAGTCGTGCGCCAGCCAGCGCAGGTTTCTCTTTGCCTGATGAAAATATTGATGCGATTTCGGATGGGCTTAATTCTCTGTCTAAAACGCTAGCAAAGAAGATCCCCAAACAACCTGAAGAAGAAGCATCTGTGGATAAAGAGACATCACCAGAAAAAAAGACGTCGTCTGATACTGATGTAGATGAGACGTTTGTTGATGGATTTAAAGCAGACCTGACAGAGGCGTCTAAATTTCTTCAAGAAAAATTGCGTGATGTTGATGTTTATGAGGAATTGTCAGAGTTTACTTCGGGTATTTATCAAACCGTTCGTGATCAACTTGGGTTTACCGAAAAGTCGCCAGATAAAATAAATCTGGAAGTAAGTACTGCCTATGCGGAAAAGAAGGGAGAAATCCTGGCACGGCAAGAGTTTGAAAATCCGGAAGCTGCGACAATTTTCAGTCGGAAGCTTGATGAGAAAATTGGGTATGATCAAGAAGCCTTTGGGGCTTTTCAAAAGCAGGCTTTAACTGAAAAAATTCATGCGACCGTTGACCGCCATATTGAGAAATATAATGCGGGTGTTGAAGCAGATCCCAGTACTCTGACGGATGCAATTGTCGTTATTGACAGTTCTATTAACGATCTTGCGCCGGGGATTGGGCGCGATGCTGCTGTTGAAAAAAGTGCACAGGCACGCAAAAGCCTTTTATCCTTTGCATTACAGGGGCATGCCAAACAGGGAAACTATGGTGAGTTGCAAACCTTGCTGGATGGTATTGATCCGGCAACCGGGGCTGGGATCAATATAGGTCGTTATGTTGATGGCCCGGATAAAGCCTATTTCCAGGATCTAGCAACAAAAGGTCTGCTTCAAGCCAGGGTAACAAGGTTTCTGGATGAGATGGCTGCAGCAGGATTGTCCAATGAAGAGCAATTCGAGGCGATGTCACAGCTCCCGGATTCAGACATGGCTAATGAAGCGCTATCCCTGTTTAAAAGCCAAGAACGTAAAAGAGCACGTGCTCAAAGAGAAGCAATACGGGAAAGCCGCTATACGGCTTGGGGCGGAATTCTGGAAATTGGGGAGGTTGCAGAGGTTACAGATATTCCTCTGGATGCGGACGAGAACCTTCGTCGTGAAATTGAGACACACATAGAACGAAGGCCTGCCCACGACGACTTTACCCGAAGAAAGGGAACTCAGGCTCTATATGAAATCAAATCGTTGCGGGTTTCAGATCCTGAAGCTTTCCAGCGATTAGACCTGTCGCATTATTTTAAAGATCTAAGCCGAAAGCAAATCGGCCAGGTAATGGCTATGCAACAGGCTGTGCCAGATCCATACGAAACAGCGCACTTTAAATTGCGGGATCGGTTGGCGTTACGAGTTTGGAAAGAGATCACAGGCGGTAATGGGCGTGATGAACTTGAATCTGCCAACTTTGCAGACTTCAGAACGAGAATTGATGAGCGAATTGAAGAATTTGAACAGCTAAATAATAAGCAAGTGGGTCCTTTTGAAGTCGAAGGCATTGTCAATACTATGCGCGATGATGGTGAGGTTGTTAATCTAGAGGATGGGCATGGGCGGGTAGGTGGAATATCTGGAGAAGGAGGGGGAGAGTTTTTTATTGGTGGTGTTGGGGATGATTCTATTAATGGAGATAATATTAAGAATTCTCCAGATATTTATGATGACAGAATATTTAATGAAGAGGGGGCGGAAAATGTCTCTGTTCCGAATGATGTTAATGATCTGTTTTCCGGGAAAAGTATTAATGACTCTTCTGTACAAGAAGATTTTAAGAAAAAAGCCGAACAGGAATTAGTTCTCCCTAAAGGTTTCAGAATTACCATTCTTGAAGATGAACAGACTGCTCTTGATTTAGAGGAAACGGGCACCCCAAGTTACAAGGTTGTATTGGTAGATGATATGGGGCGTGTCCTTTATGATCCCATTTCTACGAGACCTAACTTACCGAGAAATGCGAAAAAATATTTAAGATATACACCGGGCCAAGGTTTTGATGATGATAAATTTAACACAAGGAAGATAGTAAGTCGGAACCCTCAAGGTGGATTTAGGGATGCATCTGGAAGAGTTACAAGGTCTATCATAAATGTTCCCGGTATTGGGGATGTTAACAGCGAAAGGTATGTTTCCTTACTTCCCACTGAGGAGAGGCATGCTCAGTCAATGGTTGCAAGTCTTGAGATGTGGATGACTGCTCCTGACCTTTTTAAAAAGGGCAATCCTTCTTTGGGGACAAATAAATATTACGAAGATGATACTACCAGAATAGAAGAAATGCAGTCTAGACCTCCTAGCGCCGAGGAAAAGTTAAATTATTCGATTATCAAAGACGTTATTTCTAGTGGATATGACGTAAATTCGGAAGGTAATTACGCACAAACCTTTATGGCTGTTTATGAAGCAGTTGAACCGGAAGTAAACAGAAGAAAGCAACATAGTACTCGGTTCAATGGTCCTAGGCCTTTAGAGCATTACGAAGTTGCAACCGTACTGGGTAAGCTTATTGCGAAGGGAACAATCAATCCTCCAGATTTTTCTCAGCAATACTTCCCAGGGTTGGATGATATTGTCAACGCAGGGGCAGCGGGGGGACTTAACGCTATAGGCTCTTCTATTAGCGGATTAGGTGATATCATTGAAGCTGTTGATGCGTTGGCTCCTGGAGCAATAGAGGCCTCTTTATTTCCTGCTTTGTGGCCTGGCGTGATTCTACTAAGTTCTGGCCGAATTTCCGAAACACAATTTCAGGAGCTAGTGCCTGAAGTACTCTCGACCTTTATAGAAGAAAACCATCTTGGATGGATGCTTGACCCCTCAAAAGCTTTAATTAAGGGGTTCCATACTGTTGGAGATGGAGCTGTTGACATCTCAAAAAAACTTAAACCAGATCAACAACATTGGATAACTGATTTTGCCTATGATACTGGCGAAGTGTTAACCAAAATTGGAATTTCAGCCATTAATCCTGTTATGGCAGGTGTCATGGCAGCAGGTGATGGAGCTCACAAGCAAAAAATTCGGGCTGAAAACAATCAAGCTAGTGCAAAGGAAAAATCCGTTGCTGTTCTTGGTGGAGCTGTATTAGGTGTCACAATTGAAAAAATAGATAAACTCGTAAAATTTCTGCCGGAGCCAGCCAAGAAATGGTTTGCCAATCGCGTTGTTGGAAATGTCTTCGCGATCTCTGAAAAAACGGGAATACCTGTCGATAAAATTCTAAAAAATCAGGGAACTCAGCTTTTAAAAGATGCAGTGGAAGGGGGAGTGAATGCGTTGATTGCTCGTCTAGCCTATGATCCTGATGCTGACATTTGGGAAGGTATGACTGGTAATATTACTCCAAAGACATTGATTTCAAGCTTACTGACTCCAGCTTTAAAGAAAAAATGATGAGAGCGTGATGAATTGTAGCTCTTCTTCTCACCCTTTATAATCGTTCTTGGATAAACAGGTCTCAACCTCTGCTCTTTAGCGGAGGTTTTTTTATTGGGAAAATCTGATATGACAATTTCTGCGACACCGCGGAGAGCCTCCTATAGCGGAGATGGCTCTACCGTGGTTTTTGCCGTACCTTTCAAGTTCTTGGCCGACAGTCATCTGAAGGTAGTGGTTACGTCTCTGGCTGGGCTTGAGAACGTCGTTGTTCCCTCTGCCGTTAGTGGAGCCGGGACAGCCAACGGAGGGGCGGTTACCTTTTCAACGGCTCCGGTGACCGGGGAAACCATCACCATTTTAGGCGCAACACCGCTGGAGCAACAGACGGACCTTGCCATATCGGACGGGATGCCTGCGGATGTTATTGAAACCGCCGTTGACCTCCTGACCATTCAGAACCAGGAACAGGCCGATCAAATTGGTTTGGCGATCAAGCTTCCGGTGTCCTATAGCGGCGATGAGTTGCAATTCCCGGCACCGGTGCCGAACGAGGTTCCTTATTACGACGCCAATGGCAAACTGGTGATGTCTTCCATTGGCTTTAGTACGCTGTTGAGTACTGTCCAGGGGCTTATAACACTCGCGGCAGATACGGGGCAGGCACACAGCCACCCCTTTTCTGGTTTGACCGGGACAGAGAAGGTTCTGCTATCGGATATATCAAAGGCACTGAGTGCCGGCTTTACCACCGTCGTGAATTCATACGGAAACAGCACGGATAACCCGGTTATTGATCTGACCAAAACCTTCCTTACGTCCATGACCAACAACGGCGCGGGGGTCATAACTGCGGATAAGGTGAACAATAACTCCGTCGATATCTGGATGACCAATGGTCCCGCTGCCGGGGTGCTTGATATCTCCAGCTTTGATTTCATCAAAGGCACATTCGGTGTTGGCGATGGCGTGATTACCATCATGCACATGTCCACCGTAAACGGCGTCGCCCGCGTCGCCCTGGAGGTATTGGAATGAGGGCACTTTATAGTGGTGATGACGGCGGGTGGAAGAATGATCTGACGAACTCGCTTGCGCTGTCTGCGGGTAAGAAGCTTACCTACACCCCAACGGTTACAGGAAATCGCCGTCAGTTTACGATTATGTGCAATGTACGTCGAGTACAGCACGGCACAACTCAATACATCGTAGCTGACGAAACAGGCGGTAATCCTTTAACGTTCATGTTCGACAGTTCTGATCGCTTGCGCTTTTATGCAGGTGGCGGGTCGTCTGGTGGCGAATATACATCTACTCGGCGTTTTCGTGATGTGGAGCATATGTTTATAGGTCTTGCTTACGATAGTGTGGCTAGAACTATTAAAATGGTAGTAAACGACCAAGAGATAGACGACTGGACACAGAACACCGCCCCAACTGCAAACTTTCAAACTTCAATGAGTTACACGGGTGCGCGAATGGCTATTGGTGCGTACAACAACGCAGCAGGTAGCCTTGAGGCTAATGTATCAGATTTCGTAATCCTTGATGGTGAAGTCCTAACCCCTCAAGAGATGATCAACTACCGCACCCAAAATGTCCCCCACGGAAACGGTGTGAATGTCACCACTAAGAAATTCACGACTGAGGGAACACAAGAGCGGTGGTTAGGGTTTACTAATAATGTGGCGGGGCGTAGTGATCCTGTCCTCAATAATGAGAACCAATACATAGAAGGTAATACCGCCGGGTGGCGGTCGCTGCACTCTAGTAGGTTACCAAACATTAAGTTTCAAATTGAGGTAAGCGAATATACGGACTTCCTTAATTTAGGAGTAGTAGTCGCTAAGGCTGAACAAAGTCTGGTAGATGGTCCTACGGTATCTAGTTCCAACCCTACAGGGCTTCTATTCACGTCGGCGAGCTACTATGCCACTATGAATAATAGTAGTACGGTAGTGCAACAGAACGCGCTAGGAACTCCAGCTAGCGGTGATGTGATTTCGTTATATTTCGATATTCCTGCCCGTAAATTCTATATGTCTCGAAATGGGACTTATATTGCTGGCCATGACCCTGTGGCTGGGACGGGTGGGATAGACATAACCACGGGTGACCTGAGGTTATTCTTCGATACCTACACCTTCACAGGTGCCACACTGAACATCGGCCAAACCGATTACGCCTATCCTGTAGCTGGTTACGGCGCTCTCAAGGAACCTGCTAAATCAGACCTTAAGCGGTGCAAATTGTTCCCTATGCCGCAAAGGGCGTTGTCTGGCTTAAGCGAGCGCTCACTATGGGTGGATGAAGCAAGTGGTTCTTGGTGGAGCGCTTACAGCAACTTCGTAATGAACACAGGTAAGCTCTATATAGAGTTCGAGAACGGTACTGATGCGGAGCTTATTACGTGGGGGTTAACTGACCAACTATCTCGTATAGATAAATTTACTGCTAATGCCACATTCGGAAATGCTGACGATAGAACCATCGGTATATACATGGACGTTAACGCGCATAGGCATCAAGTGTATGGCAACACAGGTTCGTGGCCCACCAATGACACTGGCAAGTGGGCTGGTGCTCATAGAGTAGGTGAAATCACTAAGATGGCTATAGACTTTGATCTCGGTCTTTGGTGGTACGGCTCTGACGACGAATGGGTAGGCGATCCTTCTGCTGGCACAGGAGGGCTTAGTATTCCAACAGGGCAAGATTGGAAGCTTTGGGTGTCGGCACATACATATGGTGGCGGTAGGTTCAACTTCGGTGATAGTCCTTGGAAACAAACACCACCAACAGGATTTGCTGGCCCTGCAAGTTTGGACTTTGATACTCTTCGTCCTACAGCTAAAGCCGTTTTGGTGGCAGATGGTGGTGGGGCGGTAGTTACAAACGGGGATTTAACTGTTGCCTATACGGGTACTGATAGGTTTCACGGTGCATACTCTAACCTTATCATGCGCGAGGGTATCTACTACGCAGAAGTAACCGCAAGTGATGTAGACGCCATGACCATCGGCGTATTCAATGGCGCTGCGCGTGCGCTATTACAAGATCAATCTGGTAATGCTGGCGTTTATCACTTCTATTATGACGGTCAAGGTGGTCCGTTTGAATTAAGAGAAGGTCCAAACAGCAACGGGCCTTCTGGCGATCCGGCTCTAGTCGCACCCTCAAATGGTGATGTTTTGGGCTTGTTGGTTGACGTGACCAATTCAGTTCAATACCTCCGAACACCAGATGGTTGGTACGGCAACCCTGTAGCGGGGACTGGTGGAATGGCATTAGATCCAACGGATCAGTATTCGTTTGGTAGTTCGCTTGTAAGATGCTCTGGTATTACATGGAACTTTGGAGCCGACGCTTTTACATACTCCGATCAGGGAGTTTCGTATCAGGTGTTAGACGGGACTACCGCCATACAAAAAGAGCTTGAGTACGGCCCGAACGGTTGCCAGTTACTCTTTGAGGATAGCTCAAACCTTGGTTTGGTAACTGCTGGTAATAAACTCCCTTGGTCCCTCACAGGGCTTACCTCTGACGATCAACTAACTGATACGCCGGGGGATGCTTACGCTGTTATTAGCACATTAGCTGGTTTAGACGGTGTGGTTTTAAATGGTGGTATGACGTTACAGTCTACTAGTAACTCATTCAAGAACCATCGACTTTCTCTTCCACTAATGGAAGAAGGTACTTATTTAGAATTTCGTAGAGACGGGGCGGGGTCAGACGGGCGCTTTATTAAATACAGCCAAGGCTACACCTTACCACTCTCTGCGACGGGTACTGCTATACCGGGTTATTCCTCAGCAACATATGATGATTGGTCCTACAGTTTTAGCAGTGGGGAGACTAGACGCGCTAATATGGCAGTTCCCGGCCCTACTGGCATAGTGTCCGGTCAATGGGGTGCAATGGCGTATAAGAATGGAAAGTATTACCTAGGAACCATTACAGGTAGCACAATAACATGGTTCAATAGTGGTGATCCTGTTGCTGAAACTGGGGCATTGATGGAGGGTTTCACGGGGCCTCAATTTGTAGGTCTTGGCGTTTACAATGCAGCTAGCAACACGGCTACTATTAACTGTGGCCAGGTACCCTTCCAAGCAACACCACCAGCAGGCTTTAAAGAACTCAAGTCTTCCAATAAACCTACACCTAAGTACCATGGGCAGGATAAAATTGATGTTATCCAATACCTCGGAGACAGCCAAGCAGGTCGACGATTCTACACTACAGCCAACATGAAGTATGGCGTGTATATGTCAAAGGGGACTAGCACGACCTATAACTTTAAACTGTGGTCATCTCTCGCAGTTATGGGGGCGACAAACGAGTTACGTCCTAACGATCCGTCTATCATGGCAACCGATACAAACGGCCTTACAGCTTTTCATAATGATGGTTATACGGGCGGTGCCGGTGGCAGTATCAATGTGTCAGGCGTAACTTATCAAACTTGGATGTTTGGTAACGATGGCACTGAGGTCATTAATAACGAAGGTTCAATCCCTACCCAGGTCATTGCCGATAGTTCTGGGTATATGAACTTCCTCTCATGGGAAGGTACTGGTGCTAGTGGTGCTACTGTTGGAACTGGAATGGATGATTGTGAGCTGTTTATCACGAAGTCTTTAGATAATGGATCATACAACTGGCACACTTGGCATAAGGGCTTAACAGATAACTATTACACCGCTTTCGATACGAACGCGGGACAAGATAACTCTGTAAATATTTTCCCTGTGGCTGGTCGAGCCAGCCGTGTCATGCAGCTCGCGACATCTGCAATCAAGTACAACAACTTGTCAGCCCAAAGCTATTTCGGATGGGCTATGAAGTCAGTACCCGGCCTCTTGTCAATTCAGATCATGACAGGCAATGGCTCTACGGCTGGTTGGTACATGCAAACTGACTTCTTTACGCGGATAGCCTGGATCAAGCGCATTGATGCAGCCGGGGCTATGAATTTATTAGACACAGAGCTTGATAGCAACGGCAATCCGATGCGTGAACAGCTCGATATAGACACGACCGCTGCCGTTTCGACCGCTGGAGGTGATCGTTTGGATATCGACGCATCTGGTATTAAGTGCCGTTCCTCTGGGGCTGCGTTTAATGCAAATGGTGGTCGATATCTTGTCGTCGCATTCGCTAAAAAAGCAGGTGGTGGGAACCTTCCTGCCCTATTAGGAAATTAACAATGAAATATGTAATTGAAAAAAATGGTGCCGCAATTTCCCCTGTAACGGTTTGGACGTCGGGTTTGGCTAAAAATTGTGGACTAACGGGGAATTTGAATGCTCCTAAAAAATTACCCTGTTTTCTCCGTGACGGGCGATATTTACGAAAAGTCTGTGTTGAAAAAATCGTTCCTGGAAAATATCAAACACGGGTAGAGGGTAAAGGATCAATTGTTGAAAGTGAATGGGTAATTCAACAAAAGGCTATAGAATTACCAATAAATTCTGCCAAACAGCAGGCATTGCAAGAGATCAAAAAAAGACGAGACAAGATCTTAAATGGAGACTTTTGCTGGTCTAAAGAAGGTAAACTGTACTCAATACAGGGAACTGACGCCGATATAACAAAGATGGAACGGACCCGTGATTTACTTAATGTTGTTAAGTCTCGTGGTGCTGAACTTTCTCAGACAATAGTTCCCTGGCGAACTTCTGATAACTTCTGGACACCGTCTCTGAGATCCGCAGAAATCACAGATATGATTGTGGTAAAGGGGCAACAACAGATTGCTTGTTGGGAACGATATCGAGAGTTGGAAGAACAAATTAATTCCTCAGAAACAAACTCTATAAATAAACTTCGCGCGCTTGATCTAGAAGCCGGATGGCCTGAGGTAGGCAATCAGTACCATGATTGAGAGTTTAGTACGTGGCGACGGAGTGGATAAAGTTATTGGAATAACGGCGGTTTCGACCCCCCTATGGCTGCACTACTTTAATACAGGTGTAGCAGTGATGGTCGGCATTGGAGGCCTCGCTCTATTAGCCTATAGGATTGCTAAAGCGAGGCAGGATTTTTTAAACACGAAAAGAGAGAATACCAAAGCCAAAAAGGGAGACTAGGATGGGAACGACAACCTCTTATGAATTAGGCTCTGTATGGACGCAGATCACTCAAAATGGCCCGCCAGTATCTATCATCGTCCAATCTGATTGGGGGGCAAAACTTCATTATGGGGATATGCAACCAATACCAGATACCCCTGATGCAATTTTACTGAACAAGTCAGGCGAAAGTTTAACTTTAAATTCGACCACTTCTCCGATTTGGGCGCGAGCAGTGGGGAGCGACAAAACACTTCTTGTTGTCATCGAAGGGTAAACCAATGATAAAGGTTACACACGGAAGTCAAACGACCGGTGGGGGGGAGGGAAGTGTATCTGGTATTTCCGATGTTCCAGGGTTGTTAACAACCTTAAATGAAAAACAAGATATCAGTACTGCGTTTGATGGTGACTATGCCTCGCTTTTAAATAAACCTATCGCTTATTGCTATTTTCCTATTTGGGCTGAAGAAAACGCTGATATAGCAGATGGTACCTATGAATGGGCTTTTGGTAATGGGGGTAACACCTCAAGTGGTATGGGGCTTGTATTGGCCTTTGATTGTGATCTCATCGGGATAGGTCTTAGTATCAAAGGTACAACGAGTGTTGAGGTTGAGGTGAGAAAGAATACTATTAGTACCAATAAAAGTGTTTCAATTATCAATGATACTAAAGCTCGTGCTGTATTTGAGAATGATCCCGTATCATTTTTAGCGGGAGACGTGGTGAATTTTCGAACTCTTGTTGGGTCTACAACTTCTGATGCTTCGATTGTAACTGCCTGGTTTAGGAGGAAGGTAATATGAACCTTAACTGGTCGAATTATCCCAACTTTGAGCGCATTGAGTTTGAGTGCAATTGTGGGTGTGGTCGTGCAGATATGGACCCGGCCTTTATGCAACGAATACAGAAAATGCGTAACTACGTTGGTCCAATGAAGATTACCAGCGGATTTCGTTGTGAAAATCATTCTGAAGAAAAGAAAAAAATACGGGGAGGCGCCCACTCTATCGGTCACGCCGCAGATATCCAATATTCATCGGCTCGGCAACTTGCCGCGATGTTAGGTGTTGCTGAAAATTGGGGATTTAAAGGGATAGGTGTTAGTGGTTCGTTCTTACATTTGGATGATGATCATCCTTATTTAGATCGTTCTAATTGTATAGCCTGGGGGTATTAAAGTACTTAAACTTTTTCACACGGGACCTAAGCAATACAAATCCTTGCTTTGAACAAATACCAGGCTGAATTGTAAAAAGTTAAATCAAAAAGAGGACGTAATTTTTTTGGTTTTCCTTATCCCCTTATAGTTACATCTTTGTTGTCTGTTCTAGAGAAGTAAATCCCACATGCTTAGTGATATCAGACACGACGAAAGTTCGACCATATTCGATTGCCATTCTAATGGGTTGACCGATATCAATTTTCTTATCGACAAGGACTATAGATTCAAAAATGCTTCCGGCCCGAGAGGCACATGGCATCAGGTTTTTACAGGAGCTTAAAATGAGAACCAGGAGATATATATTTTTAACAGCTGCCTTGATGGCGGCTTTTTTTATGTCTGCGTGCACCACGCTGGCAGGGAACCGATTATCGACGGAACAACAGGTTCAAATTACTTGCGAGGGTATTATATCAACCGTTCGTGTTTTGTCAGGGTACAGAGCAGCAGGTCAATTATCAGATAAGACGATCAAGACGGTATCTGATCTTATGCCTTCCACAGTGAAGCTATGCTCTGGCGAAGTGACTGATTACGCTTCAGCCCTCACAACTCTACAGGATACCGCTTACATTCTCCTGACTGTAAAGAAAGGGGTAGAAGCATGAACCCGACAACAATGGCAACCGTAAATGCACTGATCGAAATTGGGGTATTTACTTTCAAGTCAATTAAGGCTGTTCAAAACGGAGACAAAACACCTGATGAGATCCGTGCAGAATGGTCTGTAATCACAGTAAAGTTGGATGATGCCTGGGTAGCTTGGGAAGCGGCGGGGCTTGATAATGACTGATCGGTACGAGTTTCGCCCAAAATACAATATTCATCAAATTAAAGCCTCTCGTCCGAAAGATGGTGTGTTGGTTTGGATCTCGCCTGAAGACCCTGCAAACCCGTTTACGACAGCTTGTCGTCATGAAATTACAGGTCCGCGAAATATGAAAGTCGATGTACCTGCTGGATTTAGTTACGATGGTGCATCTGTTCCTCGGCTGCTTTGGTGGTTTATTCCAAGAGCTGATGCAAGATTTTTCAGGGCGGCTACTCTGCACGATTTACTCTATTCAAGTAGGGAGGGCTCTCGTGCAGTGGCTGATGCTATTTTGAGGATAGTTGCAAAACAAGACCGTATGCCTTGGTTCAGGCGTTGGGCAGCATACCTTGCCGTGAGATTAGGTGGGCGAAGAGCTTGGTGTTCATAGTAACTTTTAAAGTGGATGTTCTGCTATTCAGATGTCAGCAAGAAGAGTAGCTTCTTTGATTTGGTTTAATGTCATAAGTTGGTTAAGGTCATCAATTATATGTTTCGGTGTCGGCCATAAAAATACAGAGTTTTGTGGATAAGGCTGTTCATATGATGCGGCTATGTATAGCCACATATAAGTATTAACGATATCGATAGTTGGATCTTTCCCTTCAAAATATATCAACCCAATAAAAATATGAGGGGCTGTAATTAATTCAAGATTGAATTCCGGCGTTTCTTCTGCCAGCAATGCTGCTTTTTCAAACCAATTAACGGCTTCATGAAAATTTATGCCGTGAGAGTATTCTGCCCATCCTAAAATATAAGGGGCTTCTTTATGTCCTTGTTTGGCAGATTTTTTGAGCCATTTAATTGCTTCTGGATAGTTTTTTTCTAACCCAAGTTTTCCATCGAAATAAGATAAACCAAGAGCAAATTGGGCTCTTGCTTCTCCCTGTTGTGCTGCTTTGGTAACCAAAGTGAGAGCCTTATTGTAATCACCTTTCTTATATGCAGTTTCAAAATCGGTCATCGATGCCTGTACTGGAAGAGTGATCAATAACATGATCAAAAGAGTAATAATTTCATGGGGCTGACCCAGATAACTAAGTTAAATGTGGTTTAACCCAATGCTTTATCACGTTTAATTGGTCTTGCGGTCTTGGGTGATTAAATCGCCACTCACATTCCTTCAAAAATAGCCCAAAATGCTCCTTAGGAATAC
>OJDH01000461.1_pt1 | contig 14605 bp, 11 predicted proteins | sample 1592761 | NCBI WGS metagenome assembly OJDH01 (sample SAMN05416855, study PRJEB24817) | seawater metagenome | isolation source: Sea water | place: Canada:Atlantic | collected 2013-11
CTCAGGACCGCTAAACTCTCGCTGAGCGATCAAATCTTTATACTGATTGGTATTAGGTTATTCAGCACCTAAGGTCAATATCGCTTCCTCAGCGTCTTGGTTAATATCAATACGGCTGTCGAGCAAGAATATCCGAGAGGGGGCAAGCTTATTGATATCCACCAAGTGGGCTTTAACGGCTAAGGCTCGCTCACTGGCTAAATTACCCAACATCTGTTCATTGACCTGTTGTTGGTTCAGTACTTGATTGTACAGGGCGATATGCCATTGGGTGTTTATTACTTGTTCACTGCTCAAGGTTTCGTCTTGCTCATTTTTCGCAATTATTTGTGTTTTGATGTCATTAGCGACACCACCCACTTCATTTTCAAACAGAGCGATAAGCGCTTGTGATAACGGGCCTTCGGTCGGGAAGTTGCTTGCCGTTAATGGCGTTGGCATTGCACTTACCTCGATTTGACTAATCTCTGCAAGTTTCTGCTTTAGCATGAAGGATTCAAGCTCACGGCTGTCATTCATTGGGTCTACCGCACCCTCAATACTCAATGTGAGTTTTGGCCTTTCTATCAATGCGCTGGTTAATGTACTGAGCTTAGTCGCTTCTTTATCGCTGATCACTGCCAAGCCGGGTTCGAACTCTATGCTGTCCAAAGATTCATGATCACCAAATAGCCCTGAAAGTAGACTAAATGGTGCTGTGACGGCTTTAGTGATCAGATTGGTAAATGCGTTCAAAATAATGCTGCCAAAGCTAAATTCTGGTGAATTAAGATCGCCGGAAACTTCAAGTCCAAGATCGATTACGCCGTGTCTATCCTGCAGTAGTGCAATGGCTAACGTAACGGGCAAGCCTGTGGCTAAGCCACTGTCGCTAGGTTCCCCTAAGGTGAGTTGATCGACCACCATATGGTTGCTGCCCAATAGTTGATTATCTTTTAATTGATAGTCCAAATCGATAGAGAGCTGGCCTTTATCAATATAGTAGCCTGCGTAAGTACCTGAATATGGGTTGACTGAGGTCAGCTCGACATTGGCAAATTTAAGGGCCAAATCTAGATAAGGCATCGTCAGTAAGGGATTTATTTCTCCCTTTAATGTAACAGGGGCATATTTATCTATTTTACCTTTGATATCAACTTTAGCGGGCTTGGTTGATGTTGAGGAAAGCTGGCTAATTTCTCCCTCTAATTGCTCAATGCTAGCAGCAAAATTAGGGGTAAGGGAGTTATCAGCGAAGAAGGTAGAACCTTGGCTAAAACCAAGCTTACCGATAACAAGTTTAAGTTTTTTCTCTGCAGACTTGTCGAGTTTAGTACTCTGTTCTACGTTTTGATTAAGCTTAGGTTGCTCAATCAGTAACCCGCCAATATTGGTGGTTCTGTCTTTAGCAATGATGAGTCGACTGTAAGGTTTGACGAAGTCTACTGAGTCAATGGATAACAAGTGCTGTTGTTGATCTAAATTAATCTTGCTTATGGCCATGGATTGCCATTTCAACAGGGTTTTATTCTGCACATTATCTTTGATTGATAACGCCTTGATAGTACTGTCGCCGATAAAGGTGATGTCATCGGCTGAACTGGCCTTAACTTGCCCTTCAATACTCAACTCACCCTGTTCAAGGGTGATGTTTAGATAAGGGGCGAGATAAGTTTGTAGTTGTGGCAAGGAAAAGTCAGTGAGTTGAACGGCACTTTCTATGTGTTGCTGTTTAAGATCTACTGCTCCGTTAGACTCAAATTTACCTTGATCATTGATGGAAAAATCAAGTCGGTATTGTACTGGATTGCGAAGATCTGAATAGATTTTACCTGTCACAAGGTTCAGTGGGGCAATCTGCCACACTGTGTTGTTCGACACTAAGCTTTCATTTACCTTGATATCAAAGTCTTTTAGTTCAACTTTATCGACAATGACTGACCAAGTTGGTTCAGCATTAACCTTTGGCTTATCAGTTTCAGTAAGCACTGACTCTTCACTTGCAGGTGTAATTTCACTGTTCGTTTCTTTGGGAGCTGTGGACTCAGTTGCCCTTGTCTGTTTTGTTGCCTGAGTCGAGATAAAGTTCGGCATGAAAAGCGGGACAAGATCGAGTCCATCCGCTGAAATTCGGCTAGCTAAAGTGAATTCTTCACTGTAAAGGCGTGAAATTTTTACCTGCTTATGGTTAAGGTCTAAAGCTATATTTTCTGCGGCAAATAATGGCAAAGAGAGTAGGGAGCGCTTGTCATGTGTAAAAACGATATCCCTTAGTGCAAATTGCCCATTACTGGTCGTGAGTTCAATTGGATTGTCGGCTGAAGCTGGATTGCTCGATAATGCAAAATCAGTGCTGAAATCAAACTTACCTGAGTCTAAATGAGCTTGAAACTCGTCAGAAATAAATGACCAAAAATCTGGTAAGGCAATGGCATTTAACTGCACGGCGCCGATGACATTTAACGGTGCCAGTTGAAGCTGACCTTGAGTGGCAATTTCGCCTCCATTCTTACCGCGTAGACGGATTGAAAATCGATTCGATGCATCTTGTTGGCTATCAAGCTCTTTTAACGTGTCGAAACCTTCGATGCTAAGGTTGATATCCGGATAGTTTAATTGACTATCTGTTAGCATGTCAGTGTACTTAGCATTGGCACTGACAATGGCTAACTTGTTGACCATGATGTGAGGCAGTTCAGTCGGAGGAGCTTTGACTGTATTGGCGTCAGCCTCCTTTTTGGTTAGCTCATTGATGATGTCAGAGAAATTGAACTCTGCGCCCACATTTTGATTTAATCGTTCAGCTAGCAGGTAAGGACGGATTAAAGAGACGTCTTTGATGCTGATAGCACCGTTAATAAGCGAGTGCCAAAAACTGAGTTCGAAGCTGAGTTCAGCAAATCCAGTAAAGTCTGTTTTATTCTCTTCAAAGAGGTGAAGATCCGATAATGAGACGTGCAAGTTAAAAGGATTGATTGAGACATCCCCTAAGCTGACTGGTCTTTTTACCAAGGTGCTTAGTTGAGCTGGAATTTGTTGCAAGGCAATGTAAGGAACGACGAGGCCGAGTAAGGTAATAAAGGAGAGGTAAACCGCTAACACAATAGTTAAATATTGTTGGTACCGAGGAAGTTGACGATACATTTTTCTCAAATTTATCGCTTTTTTGGGTTTAGCGGACATACTTACCTTAATCGAATATAGAGATTTTTATAGAGTGGGCATTTTACCTAAATTTATAGCATATAAATAGCCATTATCAATGACTTCAAACAGTTTGATTTATCTTTTTTTGAAGTCAATACCAACAAATCAGCTGATTAGGCAACCTTAACGATGACACGATTTTATTTCGATGAACAAAGTGTTGAATCCATCAAAGGTGAAACCGTACTTGATGCCTTGATCCGTCATGGGCATTCCGTCACATACTCCTGTAAAAAAGGAGCGTGTAAGACCTGTCTAGTGCAGCATGTGAGTGGCGATCTCCCTACTGGTGCACAACGGGGGCTAACGACTCAGCTCAAATCAGATGCTTATATCTGTGCATGTCTATGTAAACCAACAGCTGGGCAGAAGCTTAAATCAATTATTGCTCAGAACTTGTTCGTTTCAGCTCATATCCATGAGAAACAGTACCTCTCTGAATCTGTGGTGAAAATATTAGTTGAGCCTACCGAAGAGTTTCGCCACAGTGCAGGGCAATATATCAATCTAAGACGTTTTGATGGGTTAACGCGTAGTTACTCTATTACCAATGATCCTGATTCAAAACTGATTGAGTTACACATACGAAGAAAATATAACGGACAATTCAGCGATTGGTTATTCAACCATGCCAGTGTTGGTGAGAGTTTGTTAATTCAAGGGCCTTGGGGAGATTGTTGCTATAAGGCAAGTTATAGAAATGACACTCTGATATTAATTGGTACTGGTACTGGCTTAGGCCCCGTATATGGTATTGCGCGAGATGCCTTGTCTCAGGGTCATAAAGGAGAGATATATCTCTACCATGGAGCCAGAAATGTTGCTGATCTCTATCATCATAATAAGTTATTGAAGTTGATGTTAGAGCATCGAAACATGACCTATTTAGCCTGTGTCGATCACATGGATGAAAAGGCGGTCAGTTCAACAAGAGTTGAAGTTGGCGATCCATTTGAAGTGGCGATGAATATGCACAAGATGGACAGTCAAACATTACCCGATTCTCCACAACGGATTTTCTTATGTGGTGAGCCTAGTTTTGTGACCAAAGGGCAGCAGTTAATATTTTTAAACGGTACGCCACTCGATCGGATCCACGCGCTCACCTATGACTACAAAGATTTGAGATTGTCCCCCAGAGAAGGTTAATCACGATGAATAGCCGCAAGTGTTCGACTCTGATTAATTGTTAGCAATCTAACATCAAGTTCAATGATCTTTTTCACTCATAAGGCTTATTTGCTTGTGGCTGTTACAGGTATGTTTTAGGTATCTCCTCCATCCTTGGAGGTTTTGTGGAAAATGCAATAATGCATGATTATGTTGGTATAGCTGTTAGGCATTGCTTGGAAAACATGCCGAGAAGGAGGCTAATACTCTTTTTACTATGTATTAAATGTCACTTATCAGCTTTATGGTAAGTGATTGCCGCTATGATTGCCCCTTGAGGATCTTTGATCCAACAGAGCCTACCGACTTCTGGAATATCTTCTGGTCCATAAAGCAGTTCTCCTCCCAAAGATATGACTTTAATCGCGACCTCATCAACATCTTTTACGGTGACATAGCTCGTCCAGTGGCTTTCTTGTTCTGGGCAAGGATTTGGGGCAATGCCTCCTATTTTCTCACCTTCATTTTCAATGATGTGATAGGGGCCATGTGATGTTTGCATGGTTTTAAATGTCCAACCAAACACTGCTCCATAGAAGCTAAATGCATCCTCACAAGAGTTAGAAGTCAACTCATGCCAGCCTAAAGCTCCAGGGGTGTTATAGGGTGTTTGCATACTCATCTCCTTAACGATAAATAGTGTGAACGAGTTAATCGTCATGCTGATGGTAAAGGATCTCTTTTAGCCGTGTAATGAGTGTCATTACTGTGAGTTTTCACTCACATAAATAATATTAGCTGTTTGAGGCTTGAGTAAGGCACTGTGAGCCTTCTCTGAAGTAAAGTGTAGTCCAGCTTTGAGGAATTAAAATGTATTTACAGCTAGATTTGTTTTGAGGGTGTGTAATAGTTAGTTAAGTTAACGTTATGTAATTCATAGAAAAGTTGTTAGTATCAACACAATAACTGTTTGAACTATATTACCTTTATTCTCATCGCTAAAATGGAAATAAATGTTAAGGAATGAATATGTACATAAGAATTGCAATTACTGATGACCTCGATGCGTTAGCCACACTTTTTAATGGTTATCGAATGTGTTTGGGAAAGGAAAGTAATTTAAGTGATTGCAGAAGCTTCATTCAGGCTCGACTTTTTGAGAATGACTCAGTGATTTTTATCGCTTTTAAAGCAAATGTTCCTGTTGGATTTATCCAATTGTTTCCCTCCTACTCTACGATTTTACTTAAACCTTTATGGTATTTTGACGACCTATATGTCGCAGATGAATATAGAGGTACGGGGATTGGCACCGATTTGGTCGCTAAAGCAAAAGAGTTAGCTGATGAAACTCAAGTGGTAGCTGTGCGCCGGGGTAAAATTGATGGAGAGGGTTTTTTACTTATTTAGTGTTAAGCAGTCCCCTAATTGATAAAAGCAAGTATGCCTATGATATCATGTCGCGTTTTTATTCTATATCGATCTGAGCGAGCTTAAGTGTCGCTATTCTCAGGTTGTATATTTATTCATGTTGGAGCAAGAGATTGAACAAGAGTGTAATAACTAACCTTATTGCTGCCATCTTGGTGGTATCTGGGTATTTGTTAGCGTTGCCTATCCTTTTTAGTGTTGGTTTGTTTGCACTTTCCGGTGCTGTCACCAACTGGTTAGCGATACATATGCTGTTTGAAAAAGTGCCTGGGTTATATGGATCTGGCGTGATCCCTACGCGTTTCGAAGAGTTTAAAGCGGGTATCTCTGATTTAATGATGAAGCAGTTTTTTACCGATGAAAATATAGACCGCTTTCTCTCTTCAGAAGGAATGGAGTCGCACATCAACTTGCAACCTGTGATAGAAAAAGTGGATTTGGCTCCGGCCTTTGATGCATTAGTCACTACGGTTGAACAGTCATCATTAGGTGGCATGCTCGCGATGTTTGGTGGCACCGAAGCTATTGCACCATTGAGAGAGCCTTTTATTGAAAAAATGAAGCTTTCTTTAGTTGAGATATCACAGAGTGAAGATTTCATTAATCTTGTTAAGAATGAGCTCGAACGTCCTGATGTACTTGCTGATATGCGTACTAAAGTCAGTGAGATCGTCACGCAAAGGCTAGATGAGTTAACACCTGAGCTAGTAAAAGATATTATTCAAGAGATGATCCGCGAGCATTTAGGTTGGCTGGTGGTCTGGGGTGGAGTATTCGGCGGTATTATTGGCTTAATAGCGGCGCTGTTTAACATCTAATCGCTAATGAATGGGATATTGATGTATCAAAAAGGGAGCATTAGCTCCCTTTCTACGTTAACTTAGTGTGATACTAAGGAGACGTTAATGAATTCCCACAATACGATTAATTATCTTGAACTTCCTGTTAAAGATATCGAGAAAACAAAACAATTTTTCAGTCAAGTATTTGGCTGGGGCTTTATCGACTATGGCCCTGAGTACACCTGTTTTACCGATGCAGGGATTACAGGTGGCTTTTATCTCTCGAATCAAAGCTTTGACTTGGCACGTGGCAGTGTACTGATTGTTATCTACTCTGAGGCATTGGAGGCATCACTGCAGGTCGTCGAGCAGCACGGCGGTATAATCTCTAAAGCCATCTTTTCGTTTCCTGGCGGGCGACGGTTTCATTTTAAAGATCCAAATGGCAATGAATTTGCTATTTGGTCTGAGTAACCATCTTCGTTAGTTGTTTTGTTGGTGACAACAAGGCTTATACTGATTGATATAAGCCTTGCCGTTTACTGTTTCCCCGTTGTACCTCTTTCCTACATCAATCCACCAATTAACCCTAGCTGCAAATCGCAGCCATAACTGAGCAAGCGTTAAGCCTCCTAGCGACTATACTTTTTGTATATTGCATCTCTCTAACTTCTCTTTCTTTAATAACCAGTAAATTACTGCTAGATAGAAAGTGAATTTACACATTGATAATTGAGGCTAACTTTATGATGGGAATGGTTTTTACTGGGTTTATTGAATTGATTGAAGATGAGTTTGGGTATGAAACGTTAGATGCATTACTCCAGTCATGTGAGCTCGATAGTGAAGGAATATACACAGCAGTTGGCAGTTATAATCATGAAGAACTGCTTCAATTGGTGGTTAAATTAAGTGAAATGTCTTCAGTTCCTGTGACAGAGCTCGTCAAATTGTTTGGTAAAAAATTGTTTGTTGAATTGATAGGCGGTCATCCTGAAATTGCGAGTGAAATGACTGACTCTTTTGATCTGCTCTCCAAGATAGACAGTTATATTCATGTCGAAGTTTATAAGCTTTATCCTCAAGCTGAACTGCCTAAATTCAGCTGTGAACGTTTAGGTGATAATGCTATTCGCCTGCATTATCAATCTAACCGACCTTTCGCCTCTTTTGCTGAAGGGTTACTCGATGGGTGTGCTAATCACTTTAATGAGCATTTTGAGATAACACGTACTCCAGAAACAAAAGACTCCGAGACCGATGTAATCTTTAATATTACAAGAACGCCTATTCCATCATGAGTGTAATGGAAGATCGGGAACAAGTTTTGCTTCGTAGAGTCGACAGGGAGAGGCGTGCTCGAAAGGAAGCAGAACAAATCCTGAACGAAAAAAGCAAAGAGCTGTGGAATACTAATCAGAAACTTCAGCAGGTGAATGAACAGTTAGATCAAATCGTTCAGATCCGCACGAGCGAACTTGAGATGGCTAAGACAAAGGCTGAGCTTGAGAGTTTTGCACATAAAAAAGCGAAAGAAAGGTTTCAATTAGCGATGAGGGCGACGAGTGCGGGTGTGTGGGAGAAAAATATTGTCGATAATGTTTGGTATTTCAGTGAACGTTTAACCTCCATGTTTGGTTATAGCGAAGAAGAGCTATTATTTGGATTCAAAAACCTCTCTTTTATTCACAATGAAGATAAGAAAACATTGTTACATGTGCTGAAGAAACATTTTAGAGAAAGGAAAGCCTTCGATTGTGAATGCCGCGTTCAGACAAGTAATGGGCGATACAAATGGTTTTGGGTTGTCGGACAAGCGGTATGGAATGAAAATGGTGACGTAATTCGTATTGCAGGTTCCTTTAGCGATATTGATGAGCGGGTTGAAAATTCTAAATTAGTTGAAAAAATGGCTCATTATGATCATTTGACCATGATACCCAATCGGGTTTTATACAATCAAGAATTAGATGTTGCCCTATCTAAGGCTCAGAGTAATAAAGATAGTCTTGCTGTTATTTTGATTGACCTTAATGACTTTAAGCAAGTTAACGACACATTAGGTCACAGTGCAGGTGATCATCTACTTCATCATATTGCGAGCCAATTCAAATTAAATATCAGGGAGAGCGATATTGTCGCGAGATTAGGCGGCGATGAGTTTTCTATCGTGCTAACGAATGTTAGTGACCCTCAATTTGTGGTTAAAAAATGTGAGCAGATAATAGAAGCTATCTCTAGGCCGTTTTATTATCAAAGAAACCTTATCATGCCTAAAATGAGCATGGGAATTGCGATTTACCCTGAGTACGGTTCAAACCGCGAAGAGTTGATGATTAATGCGGATTTAGCTATGTATAAGGCGAAAGGAGATAAGGGAAATGGCAGTGGATATCAGTTTTGTGAACAGGAACATATTAATAAAAATATTGAACGAACAGAGTTAAGTGTTGAGTTGGATAAAGCGATTACTGAGAAAGGTTTTTTTATGCGTTTTCAGCCGGTAATTGATCTAACTCGTGGTGAAATGATTTTTGCAGAAGCCTTGCTTCGTTGGAAACACTCTAAAAAAGGCGAGATGCTTCCGGAAAAGTTTATCCCTGTGGCTGAAGAGAGTGGGTTAATTACGCGACTCGGTGGCTTGTCTATTGAGTTGCTAGTGCAACAGGTAGATAGAATTATGTCTGCAAAGCGATTAGAAAAGTTAACGATTAATATTATCCCCTCACATTTTTTATCGCAAAGCTTCATCATGCAGTTACAGGAGCTAATCAATACTTATCCAGACATATCGCAATACATGACAATTGAGATCACCGAAGCGGTATTTTTAATGAATATAGAAGCTGCGAAAAGTATTATATTTCAGCTGCACGGGATGGGGTTTTCAATCAGTTTAGATGACTTTGGGACTGGCTACTCAAGCTTCAAATATCTGCAGGAACTCCCTATTGAGGTGATTAAATTAGACAGCTCTTTTATCGCAGAAATAGATATTGATCCATCCCATAGAACGATAGCATCAACGATTATCGAACTTTCCCACTCGCTTGGGATCAAGGTGATTGCCGAAGGGGTTGAAACCAATAGTCAGCTGGCTTTCTTACAAGATCACCATTGCGATTTTGCTCAAGGCAGCTATTTCTTTAAGCCTCTTAGTATTATCGAATTACTCCATATGCAACGTGGTGTCTCATTGCTTCCAAATTCATAAACGGCTTAATGAATGCTTATCCAAGTGGTGTAGAACAAGCAAAGAATAAGCTGTGATGATAAACATCACCACAGCTTATTTGATTAGTATGCGCTTTCGTGAACCGATTGAACTGCTCGGCCAGATGGGTCAATAATTCCCTGCAAACTCACATCCCAAGCTAATGCTTCTGGCGTTGAACATGCCACTGATTTTCCACCAGGTACGGTTTCAGCTGCACTTGGAAGCGGAAAAAGCTCCTCGAAGAAACAACGGTAATAGTAAGCTTCCTTTGTCTCTGGCGTGTTGTATGGGAACTTGAACTTAGCATTGGCCAGTTTTAGGTCATCCACTTTCTCAGCTGCTAGCTCTTTTAAACCATCAATCCAAGAGTAACCGACACCATCACTGAACTGCTCTTTTTGACGCCATGCAACCTCTTTAGGTAACTTGTGCTCGAAAGCCTGACGTAGAATATGCTTTTCAATTTTGCCATCTTTAGACATCTTAGCTTCTGGGTTGATGCGCATGGCGACATCAATAAACTCTTTATCGAGGAAGGGAACACGTGCTTCTAAGCCCCAAGCTGCCATAGCCTTATTCGCACGCAGGCAATCGAACAGATGAAGTTTGTCGAGTTTACGCACTAACTCTTCGTGAAATGCCTGTGCATTAGGGGCCTTATGAAAATAAAGGTAACCACCAAATAGCTCATCAGCGCCTTCGCCTGATAACACCATCTTAATGCCCATGGCCTTAATCTTTCTCGCCATTAAGTACATGGGTGTTGCTGCACGTATGGTGGTGACATCATAGGTTTCAAGGTGATAGATCACATCTTTAATCGCATCGATTCCATCTTGAAAAGTAAAGGTGATCTCGTGATGGATAGTGCCTATCGCATCGGCAACTTTTTTAGCTGCAATTAAATCAGGGGCTCCATCGAGGCCTACGGCAAACGAGTGAAGTTGTGGCCACCAAGCATTACTTTCACCATCATCTTCAATACGACGTTTTGCAAAAGTTTGAGTAATTGCTGAGATAACTGATGAATCTAAGCCACCTGAAAGTAGTACGCCATAAGGTACATCAGACATTAATTGACGTTTAACAGCAGCTTCAAGTGCTTCTCTTAGTTCATCAACACTGGCAGGGTTCTCTTTTACTGCATCAAACTCTCTCCAGTCCCGCTGATAATAGCTAACATAGCCATCAGAGCTGCTTTTCTCACTCGTCATAAAGTGACCAGGCTTGAACTCTTCAATGGTTTTACAAACGGGCATCAGGGCTTTCATTTCTGAGGCAATATAGAAGTTGCCTTCGGAATCGAGGCCTGAATACAGTGGGATAATCCCCATATGGTCACGGCCAATCAGGTAGAAATCTTTGGTTTTGTCGTATAATACGAAAGCAAAAATGCCGTTGAGTTTGTCTAAAAATTCGGTGCCATATTCCTGATACAAGGCTAGGATCACTTCACAATCTGAGTTTGTCTGGTAACTGTACTTATCACCCAGTTCAGCCTTAAGCTCTTTATGGTTATAAATCTCGCCGTTAACTGCCAATACAATGTTGCCATCTTGGCTAAATAAAGGTTGTGCGCCATGTTCAATGTCGACAATGGCGAGACGTTCATGGGCCAGAATCGCTTTGTCACAGCTGTAAATACCAGACCAGTCTGGTCCACGATGGCGCATTAACTTAGACATCTCTAGTGCAACTTGGCGCAGAGGTGTTGAGTCTGATTTGATATCTAAAATGGCGAATATTGAACACATAGGCTAGCTCCACAAAACGGTGTAAATCTCAATTGAGTATCACTGTGCCATTAAATGCTGAATTTGCCAAATATGAAAATGACAAATCATCGATAAAAACGCCTATTTTGCGTGATTAAATCTATTTTTATAAATTACAAATTGAGCAATGTGTAATTTAATGCGCATTTTGATGTGGAATCTTGTTTTTAATCTTGTTAAGGCGTATATAATTTATCTTTTGATAATCGATAGTTAGTAGTTTGAACAATTGAGAAAAATAGCTATTTTTTCTCAATTATTCATGGTGTGGTTAAAATATAAACGCCCAGCAAGACTGGGCGTGTTTTGTGGCTTGGTATTACTCATCTGCACTAACTGCTGCTTGAGCTTCTGTTGATTTAGCCGCTCGTAGGCGATGAAATTCGGTTCCTTGGTAGTAACCTGGCCAATCATCACTGTTTGCCAGTGCGTGAGCTGCGTTAAAGTAGACACCGATATCTTCTAGTGCGCCACTGAGATCCCAATCTTCACGGTATTCGTCACATGTATTGTGATAACAACCCTTCATGATTTGTTTCATCTTGGCTTTGTATTGGCTAGTGGCCTCATCGATGGGTAGACTACCGCCTCCAGCGAAGACGGCTGGAATGCCTTTTTGTGCAAAGCTGAAATGATCTGAACGGAAAAAACCACCAGATTCAGGGTGTTTCTCCGCTTTTGCTATACGTTGTAATGGCTCTAATGCCTTAATTAGGTACTCTTCTAGCTCTGACTTACCCTTACCGACAATCGTATAATCGCTTGTTCTGCCATAAATATTGGTGCTGTCGAGATTAAAGACAGCGACGGATTTATCAATAGGGTAGAGCGGATTAGCAGCATAGTAACGAGAACCGAGTAATCCTTGCTCCTCCCCCGTAGTGGCGATAAAAGTGATAGAACGATCGGATGGTTGACCATTTTTGGCCTGTTGGGCGAATTGTCGCGCTATTTCTAGAATCCCGGCAGTACCGGAGGCGTTGTCGAGTGCACCATTATAGATTTTATCGCCGGTTTTACTTTCATCAACACCGATATGATCCCAATGAGCGGAAAAAAGAACGTGTTCATCAGGTGTTTTACTGCCAGCGAGTGTCGCGACAACATTGTAGCTATTGGCGTATTCGGCCTTGTTTGCAAATTGAATATTGGCAGTTTGTTGAAGGGGGTAATTGAGTGAGCCGTTAGCGGCTTTATCCATCAATTCCGGCAATGATAGTCCCGATTGAGTGAACAGCTGTGTTGCGACATCCAAGGTGATCCAACCTTCCACTTGAACACGCTTCGCTTGCTCCTCTTTATTTTGAACCAAGTCTTGTTGTGCCCCCGTCCAGCTATTTTCGACAACAGACCAAGGGTATGAAGCTGGCGCAGTGTCATGGATAATAATCGCACCTAATGCACCATGATCGCTCGCTTCTTTATACTTGTAGTCCCAGCGCCCGTAATAAGTCATGGCTTTACCGTTAAACAGACCTGATTCAGGTTTAGCAAAGCCGGGATCATTGACAAGCATGACGGCAATCTTACCAGTCATATCAATATCTTGATAATCGTCCCAATTGTATTCTGGCGCAGTGATACCGTATCCGACAAATACTAAGGGGGCATCTTTAATGTTGATACCGCCGTTATCATGGCGGCTGCCTAGCACGATATCTTTACGGTGCTTAAGTTCGACGCCTGCAAAGTTAATTGTTTGATCTTCATCTGCGGTGTAACTTACCATCGGCACGGCTTGTAAAAAATCCCCTTTATTTGCACCACTCAATCCCATCTCTTTGAAGGCTGTTGTTAAGTAGTCTAGGGTGAGCTTTTCACCATGAGTGGTGGGAGCACGTCCTTCAAACTTATCTGATGAAAGGGTTTTAATATCTTCGCGAAATCGTGCTTCATCGAAGTTAACTTGGATTTTCTCATCTGACTGTGCTTGGGACTGAGTTGGAGTTTGAACGTGTGATTGAGTCTCTGTTGCTTGTTGGCCGCAGGCACTGAGCAGTGCAAGGGCCGATACTGGAAGCAGTGATCGCATGGGGTATCCTATTCTTGTTATTATTGGCTAAGGGTAAAGAGGTATTAGTGATAAATCCAATAGCATAATGGATGCAAAAGGCCCACGTTGACAAGTGGACCAAGGGGTTTAGTTCAGTTAAATGTGTTGCTTAACATTGCCAATGTAACCTTGTCTACACGACGTCGATGTCACCGGCACACGCGAAGATATGATTTGGCCTGAACGGCTCGAGCTCAACATCACTAAGCTGACTGACGCCACTGGTCACGAGTACCGTCTCAAGGCCTGCTTGAAACCCCGCTAGAATATCCGTTTTCATGTTATCACCGATAATGATGGTATTGTCTGAATGGCCATCAATATGATTCAGTGCAGAGCGAATGATCCAAGAACTTGGTTTTCCGACATAAAATGGTAGACGACCTGTTATGCGCTCTATGGGGGCACATAGTGCTCCGCAAGCAGGGCTAAAAGATGGGCCATGGGTGTCTGGGTTTGTTGCGATAAATCTAGCACCTTCGGCAACAAACTTAGCGGCTTTATGGATCATCTCCCAGTTGTAAGAGCGAGTTTCACCCACAATAACAAAATCAGGATTGATATCGGTGATGGTGAAACCGGCTTTGTAAAGCTCATGGGTGAGGGCGCCTTCGCCAATCACATAGGCTTTGTTGCCCGTTTGATGTTTCAGAAAGTCAGCTGTGGCCATCGCTGAGGTGTAAAAACACTCTTCAGGGATCTTAATGCCAGCAGCGCCTAATCTGTTTTGTAGATCTTTACCTGTTTGTACTGGGTAGTTAGTTAAGACAACCAATGGGTTACCTTGTTCAAGCACGCGATGTATAAACTTGTCGCTGCCAGGGATTAATTGGTTGTCATGCAGTAAAACGCCATCGATATCGCAAATAATATTTTTCATTAGTGGCTCTCGGTTTGCGGTTCTGTTTGAAAAAATACTTGATTAGAAAATGTGGGGAGTAAAATACCAATGGCTTTACTTGAAGACTTTGACAGCAAGGCTGGTGCTCGATCTTGAATCTGTCTCTTATACACATCTGACGCTGCCGACGAAGAGGATAGTGTAGATCTC
>OJDH01000462.1_pt1 | contig 14458 bp, 13 predicted proteins | sample 1592761 | NCBI WGS metagenome assembly OJDH01 (sample SAMN05416855, study PRJEB24817) | seawater metagenome | isolation source: Sea water | place: Canada:Atlantic | collected 2013-11
CTCAGGACCGCTAAACTCTCGCTGAGCGATCAAATCTTTATACTGATTGGTATAACAATAAAACTAAAAAAATAATAAAAACAACCTCGATTCAATCTGCCAAGGATGGCTCTTTTTTACATATATTAGTTAATGAGTTAGTTAATTAGTCAATCCTCTTCAAGCCTAGCGCTAATTCCAGTTTAATTCTTGCTAGACAGTCTTGACAGATACAAGCACTCCCATCCAACTTATTTGCTAAAAGTACGGATTTAGGCGGAAACTCAGCAGTCTTACACCAACAGTTTTCAATCTCCTGTTTAGTGGTTAACGCACACTGATTTGAAGTTTGGCACAGCGGACAAAGCATCGAATCCGTCTGCTCATCATTCTCTACACCTGAATTATTCACATCTATTTGGTTCATATTTAACCTGCATCAGCCGGATGGTTGACTCCATCATACAAAGTGACTCCCTCCTTGAGTAAAGTGCGTATATCAAAAGGATCCCCTTCTAAGCACGCGACATTAAATCCATAAAAATGCGGGTTAGAACGCCTTTGATGGTGAGTATAGATTCCACATTTTGAACAGAAGAAGTGTTTAGCGCTCATGGTATTAAATTGATATAAGCTTAATAGCTCAGCGCCTTTCATCACCTTAAGATCTGCTAACGGGATGGAGGCCACAATTGCACCTCGTCGTCGACACATGGAGCAATCACAGCGACGTGGATCGACCAATCCATCCGGCAAAAAGAGTGATAGTTCTACCCCACCACAATGACATTGGGCTTTATAATTAGTATCTGTCATTAGCTCACCTTTCTGTGTTTAAGAATAAAAAGACACCGTATTAGTGTCTTTTTATTCTATACATAAAGTCAAAAAATCATCTTGGGAAAAGTCTTACTCTCCCTTAGGATTTATCGCATAGGAATGGGAGCCGAGTATCGGGCTTCCATCAACAGCTTGTCCGTAATATCCCTGATGTTTATGATATTTTGTCATCAGTTTGCTCACATCTCCCTTATAACGAGGATCTTGAGGGCGTTCATGGCTGTTCACGTATGCTGCAACATCCCAAGCCTCTTGTGCTGTAAGCTGGATGCTTTTGCCAAAGGGCATGTTCTCATAGATAAATGAGGCGGCAGTATTCACTCTGTGCATTCCCGCTCCCCAATTAAAGCTATCAGGACCCCACAAAGGTGGCAATGAATACACACCAGCAGTTTCATATCCTAAGCCGTCTGCGCCGTGGCATGACTGGCAATGAGCTTGGTACACCTTCTCACCTCTGACGGGGGAATAAGCTAACGCGGGTTTAGGCACCAATGGGAAACCTTTACCTGGTAACTGGGCTCGCTCATCTATTGTCATCATAGATTTAACTTTTTCAGGTATCGGAAAATCAGCGAGCTTGCCACCCTGTAATAACAGCGCATCACTAATTGCTGGCACAGGCGAATCTAGCTTTGCCATATCCATTACGCCTCCCATCCCCAACCAATAAGAATATGCTGATAAAGCCACTAATTCAGCGCTGCCACTTGCGGGTGCTTTGCCATTCATCGAGTAGGTAAAACAGCCTTGGATACGCTCTTCAAATGAATTCACTTTATCGTTTTTCTTGCGGTAGGCTGGGTAAGCGAAATAGGCAGCCCACAAAGGCGATGCATTTGCTTTTCGCCCTGCGTCCATGTGGCAATTTGAACAGTTCAGCTCATTGCCCACATATTTGCCTCTAAGCTGCTGAGTGTTAACGAATAGCTCATAACCTTTTCGAACTTTATCGCCAAACTCTCCGTCAGGAATCGCGTTTAAAGGTCTTGGCTTAAGGTAGGTTTGACTTTCCAACTTAGGGACAGATACTAGTTCAGTTTGTGTGTCGGGTAGTTCATCAGCCTGAACTGCAGGGATCATTATTAAGCTAAGTAAAATTAAGGGTATTTTTTTCATAATGAGTTCCTACTTTAACGTGGCAAAATATTGAGATAGAGCATCAATCTCTGATGGGGTCAATTTAGTCGCAATATTATGCATGACTCCATCTAGATCACCTTTTCTCGTGCCTGATTGCCAAGCTAACAGCTGACTTTTTATATAGGAAGCTTGTTGTCCTGCTAAACGAGGAAATTCGCCAACCCCTAATCCTGAAGGGCCGTGACAAGTGACACATGCAGGGATCATCCGGTCCCAATCACCTTGATATACTAGGCGCTCTGTGGCATCAGGGTAATCTGCTTTTTCGCCTCTAAAATGGGGCTTAACAAGCGGCACATCCATCGCAGCAAAATACTCTGCCACTTGGTTTATCGCATCACCTTGTACCATCATAGACATTGATTGCATAGTTGGGTTTTGACGTTGACCAGTCTGGAACAAGTTAATTTGCTTCTCAATATAACCCGCTGGTAGGCCTGCTAACCTTGGGCCTAGCGGCTCAACACCTTGCCCTTGTTGACCGTGACACCCCGCACACACTGCTGCCGATGGTGGAACATCTGCAAGCACTGAAAAGCTTAATACTAAACTCGCCAATGTTATTATTTTAAGTTTCATCATATTCCCCTTGTAGAAGTTGTGTATTTTAGGCTCAAAAGGGGAGGTTTTAATACTAATTTAATGGATTATTATGCAATAGAAAGTTGAGTAAGCTCAGCCTGCATTAATGCTGAATTGCTTAACAGCTCTACGCTACAGAGAAGTTTTATGTACTGTGATGAAGCTAATTCATTATAAGCTGATGAATAAAAATTAATGAAACCGTGGGCATATCGAGTCTGCACAGCCATCACAAACGGTTTCTTCGCCAAGCCAGCAATCACCTCATTAACGTCAAAATGAGTTTCAAGGACTGGGAAAACAAAGCTCACAGGACAAGATGGGGTCATGCTCAGATGATGACGAATTTGACTTGGATAGAATCCAATGAAATGTAATACAGCCTCGGAATTAAGCTTCTCAAGCGCCTTCCAAGTCGCAGAAGCACCAGCACTGAAACCTATCACCACACTCGGACTATCCGTGGCTTCGACTTTGCTTTTAACTAAATCACAGTATTGTTCATGACCGCACTCAGCCATAAAGGTCTGATACGCTAGCGGCTCACTGGTGAGTTGACGGTTAACGCCAAGATAGGGATCAACGATCTCACAATCTAAACCCGATTCTATAATCCTTTGCTGAAATGGTAAGAGATGATCTGTTAGACCGAAGATATCAGTGACTATAATAACCTTCATTGAAACTCCACCTCTTCATATTCAAAAAACAAAAATGCCCCGCCCATTAAGGCAGAGCATCATATCAAACTCTAGCTAAGTGCGGTGAACGCTAGCTTGTATCTCTTACTTACCAGGTCGAACACCTAATGTATGGCAGATGGCGTAAGTCAATTCAGCTCGGTTCAATGTGTAAAAATGGAAATCTTTCACACCTTCACGAGAGAGGACTTTAACCATATCAATCGCCACGTTAGCACCCACCATCTGACGAGTAACAGGATCATCATCTAAGCCTTCAAACTGCTTATGTAACCAGCCTGGAATGCCGACATTGGTCATGCCAGCGAAACGCTTTAGTTGCTTAAAGTTCGTCACTGGCAGTATGCCCGGCACGATTTCAACATCAATTCCCGCTGCAACACAGCGGTCACGGAATCGAAGATAGGATTCAACATCGAAGAAAAACTGCGTTATTGCACGGTTAGCACCCGCATCGATTTTCTTCTTTAGATTAATAAGGTCTGCCTGCGCATTACGTGCATCAGGGTGAACCTCAGGGTAGGCAGCGACTGAGATATCAAAGTCTGCCACAGAGCGAAGTAAGCGAACTAAATCGTTAGCAAAACGGGTCGGCTTTGGGCTGCCATCTGGCAAATCACCACGTAGGGCTACAATGTCTTTAATGCCTGAGTTCCAGTAGTGCTTAGCCAACTCTTTAAGTTCTTCGTCACTGGCGTCAACTAAGGTCAAGTGCGGTGCTGCAACAAGGTTAGTCTCTTTTTGAATACGCTCAATCACACCATGGGTACGGTCACGAACACCTGAGTTAGCGCCATAGGTCACAGATACAAATTTAGGATTCAATGGCTCTAGACGACGAATTGAATTCCAGAGGATCTGTTCCATCTCTGGTGATGCGGGAGGGAAAAATTCAAAAGAAACGTTAATATCGCCATTCAGCTCAGCTAAGCTCTGGTTTAGTGATGTTGAATGTTGTGCATGATTAAAACTCATTTCAATTCCCTCTACTGCTCGACTATCTATAATCTGTTTTCTTAACCTGTTTTCATAACCTGTTTAAGTTGCAGAACTCATTTAGACGTTTGGACGTCTATACATCCATATTAAAGAAGCTGAGATTGAAGTCAATAGCTAAAAGAGGAGTAATTTCAAATAAGATATAACGGGGTGCAACGAGAACGTGACTTCGTCACTGCGAGAGCGGCTAGAAAGCGCCTTCGAGACAAAAAAGCCAGAAGATGAAAAGCTTTTGCTCTTACTCGAAGCCAACTTGTTGGCGAACTCGAAGGGAACTTGTTCCCGTTCTCGTAGCGAAGGCGCTCTCGACGCGAAGCGCCCTTCTTTGCGATATTTATTCTTGAACCAAATCTCGACAAATCTGTGCGAGATCTGATTGAACAGCGGCGGCGGTAACTTCGCGGCCAGCACCAGGTCCACGAATAATTAATGGGTTGTCTTGATAGAACGAGCTACGGATAACAAACACATTGTCACCAGGAGTTAAATTAGCATAAGCATGGTCTCTGTCGACCCACTCTATGCCCACTTCAGCCTTCAAGCTGCCATCAACTAAATCTAAGCCTGCGACATATCGCAAAACCTTATTCTGTTCTGCTGCCGCACTAAATTGCTGCAACATCCCATCATCAAGCTCTGCAATTCTCACTAAAAATTGCTCAAGTGATATATCCGCTAACGTCGCAGGAACAAGCGAGTTTAATGTAATGTCCTCTAGTTCAATATCATGACCAATCTCACGAGCTAAGATTAACAGCTTACGCTGCATATCACGGCCGGAAAGATCGTCACGAGGATCGGGCTCTGTGATCCCTAAGCCTCTCGCTTCTAGTACCAGTTGTGAAAACGGTTTTTCAGCATCATAGTTCTCAAATAACCAACACAGTGTGCCTGAGAAAATGCCGCCTACCGCTTCAATAATATCGCCACTGTTGTGTAGATCGTTCAGTGCATGCTGTACCGGTAATCCAGCACCACAGCTGGCATTGTATCGCCAAAACAATCTGCGATTACCCAACTGCTGCTTGAGCTCATTATAGAAGGCTAATGGACCAGAACCCGCTAGTTTGTTAGCACTCACGACATGAATACCACGCGCAAAGAACTCTGGGTATTGTAAGGTCAAATCTGCACTGGCACTGATATCTAAGGCAATGATTTCATCACATTCTAGCGCCTGAAGCTGCTCAAACAGGTGGTCATACAACCAAGGTGTAGCTTGCTGTTCAAACTCCTCTTTCCATGAAGCGAGGCTAATGCCCTCCTCTTTTAGCAAGGCTTTCTTTGAACTCAACAGACCCACCAGCTCTACACTAGCTTCTAACTCTTTATTCAATGACGCACGCGCTCGGGTAAATAGCTCTATCCAAGCTTCACCGATATTGCCAACACCAAGCAGCAACACACCAATACGTTTACGAGGTCCAGCACATCGACGATGCACCTTTTGAGTCAGTAGGTTGACCTGTCCATAAGGAACCAAAGTCACTAAGCTTAAACCGTCGTTAAACAAGGGCCTGGCGTCGCGGCTTAACAAGCGGGCGAAACCACGGCGATAAAGACTTGAATCAGCACTGACTAGCGCGACTAAACCAAGATCTTCGCGCACTTTAATATCAGCGATCCCCAATGACTCAGCTTCAAGTTCAAGCAGAGCATGAACCTGTTTACTGTTTTCATTGGTAAAAGCTAACTCAACTCGGTTTTGCGCTAATTTCCAATGAGCTAGCGGAATAAGTCCAGACTCAGCTAACAGTGCTAGGACGCTATGCAAACCTGCTGTTAACCTTAAATTAAACAGTGAAACCGAAGCAAGGTTAGTCACAACCGGCGCACTGGCTGATGAACTCTTAGGCGCAATCAAGGTAAAGTCTGTGTGAGAGGCGTAGCTTGAACGCACAGCCAAGCTCACATCAGTATCAAACAGTGGCTGTAACGAGCGATTATGCAGCACTGGAGAACCTAGATGAGCAAGACGATTCGCTTCATCTAAAGAGAGGCTCTTGAGCAACTTAGCATCGTTAATTTTGTTAGGGTCGGCATTAAACACCCCCTCAACATCGGTCCAAATTGTCACACGACCGATATCTGCAAGGCTGGCAATTAGCGTGGCGCTGTAATCAGAGCCATTGCGCCCAAGCAATAGGGTTTCACCTTGGCTGTTCGCGCAGATAAAACCAGTAATAATCAAACGCTCATTAGGGCTATCTTCAACACGCTTCTGCACACGAGTACGTGATTCATCAAGCCTGATCTGAGGAATCGCTCCCTCATCGGCAATCAGCAGGCTTCTGGCATCGACATCACTCGCCGCCACGCCAGATTCCCTTAAAAGAGCCGCCAGCAAACGGGCAGACCAACGCTCACCAAAGCTCACGACTTCGCTGCGCTTATATTCATTGAGTTCATCAAGAGAAAACAAACTGATCAACTGATACTTGTCGATAGATAGGCGCTCGCGCAAGCTTCTGGCTTGCTCATTTGATAGCAATTGCTCAATCAAATTCTGCTGAAAACTAATCAGTACTTGTAATTCTTCTTGCCACAGCTGAGACGAATCTTTTAACGCTAGCAACTTATAAAGAAAATTGGTGCTCTTACCTGCGGCGGAGACAACGACAAGATCATCGCTATTGCCGTGAGTGAGAAGGATATGAGCCACACGGCGATAACAATCTGCGTCCGCTAGACTAGAACCACCAAATTTATGTAAATGACCACGCGCCATCTCTAACTCCTATAAACCAATTAACAGCTGGCTGCACGTACTACAGTTCAGTGAGGCCAGCTTGACTATCTACGACTAAATGACCACGCGTCATTTTTAACTCTTATAAAACGGTTAACTGCTAACAGCAGATGCTGCTGCAAGTCCGGCTTTAATATCAGCAACTAAATCTTCAGCATCTTCAATACCAACAGAAAGGCGAATTAAGGTCTCTTTAACCCCAGCTTCGGCTCGCGCCTCAGGTTCCATCGCTCTATGGGTCATTGTCGCAGGAACGGCGACTAAACTCTCTACCCCACCTAAACTTTCTGCGATAGAAAACACAGAAAGTTTCGCTAAAAAGGCAACTAACTCCGCTTCGCCACCCTTTAGCTCGAAACTTAGCATCGCACCGAAGCCTTTTTGCTGTTTAGCGGCGATGTCATGTTCAGGATGATTTTTAAGCCCTGGGTAATAAACTTTATCTACCGCGCTACTATTAGTCAGCACTTCTAATACTCGCTGAGCATTAGCTTGATGCTCCCTGATACGAATAGGCAGAGTTCGAAGGCCACGTAGCGCTAAATAACTATCAAATGCAGATCCGGTCAGTCCTAACGTGTTTGACCACCAATGCAGTAACTCACCCAATTCAGGATCTTTCGCAACCACCGCGCCACCAACAACATCACTGTGACCGTTGATGTACTTAGTCGTTGAATGCATCACAATATCAGCGCCTAGTAGTAGTGGCTGCTGTAAAAAAGGAGTCAGGAAGGTATTGTCGACGACCACGAGTGCATCAACGTCATGGCTTGCTGCTGAAATAGCCGCAATATCGACAACTCTAAGCAATGGGTTCGATGGAGTTTCAAGCCACACCATCTTAGGTTTTAATGCAATTGCCTCACTTAATGCTTGGCGGTCAGTTTGATCAACCACCACCAGCTTAAACTGACCCTTTTTGGCCAAGTTAGTGAATAGGCGGTAACTGCCGCCATAACAATCGTGGGGAACCAGTAAAAGGTCATCAGGGCCTAGCAAGCTCGTGATTAAGGTAATGGCAGCCATTCCCGTGCACGTCACCACACCAGTGGCTCCTTTCTCAAGGCCTGCAATAGCATCACCAAGAATAGAGCGCGTAGGATTGCCCGAGCGGCTGTAATCAAAATCTCTTGGATTTTTGTGTCCATCAAAGGAATAATTAGTGGAAAGATAGATCGGCGGCACAACGGCACCATGTTGGGTATCGGACTCAATCCCCTGACGCACGGCAATCGTGGCTAACTTACGTTCGGTCATCTACAGCTCCTAAGATTCACTACTGAACATCATACCAATTACTGACATCATACTTTATATCGTTTCTAACAAATAGATGTCTGGACGTCTAAATGTACCTAAGAGTTCCCCCCTAGTCAACCGATTAGACGTTTAGACGTCCGAACATATAGAAATCTATTTGCATTTGAGGGAAATAAGAGGCAATAATTTGACTGTACAAATTAAAGGGTTAAAATCTGCCCCGAATTTTGAATTTACAGGTGAGTCAATGACTGAGTGGAATGGCGATTACATCAGCCCATATGCTGAACACGGCAAGAAGAATGAACAAGTAAAGAAAATTACTGTTTCTATTCCCTTAAAAGTGCTTAAGGTACTGACTGACGAGCGTACACGCCGTCAGGTCAATAACCTACGCCACGCCACCAACAGCGAACTGCTTTGTGAAGCTTTTTTGCATGCCTATACTGGCCAACCACTGCCTAATGATGGCGATCTGTCGAAAGATAAACCTGACAGTATTCCAGTAGAAGTAAAACGCCTGATGGATGAGATGGGCATTGAGTGGGAAGACGTCGAGTAATCTTATTTAATACCTAAACGGTCTAGCTCGTTTCAGCGGCTTTATGCGAGTGTCATTCTAGGCATATTCTATTGCCACTGGATCCTGTATTCCCAAATGGCTTAGGAATAGAAAGTACTCTGGCCCCAGGGATCGCTATGCGATCCCTGTTTGTTTTTATTGTTCTTTATTGTTCTTTATTGCCGTATATATCCAGCTCACTTGGATATACTATTTATGGACATGAATGTGTTTGAGTTAATCACACCGACCACCTTACTGTTGGCATCCGTTATCATCTTCTTTGGTGCCATCACTCAAAGCTTGATAGGTTTCGGTCTTGCGGTGGTTGCCTCTCCACTTCTTTACCTTGTTGATCCTGATCTGGTTCCGGCACCCGTCATTGTTATGGGCTTCTTCATTTCTCTGCTGACTCTCTATCGAGAACGAGGAGCTCTGGAGTTTAATGGTCTGCAGTATGCATTACTCGGTCGAATTCCCGGCGGTTTTCTCGGTGCTGCTCTGTTAATATTTGCCCCTCAGCCCATTCTTGGATTGGCCATAGCTGGAATCGTCGCTGCAGCAGTGATCCTGAGTTTACTTAAATTCAATTTAGCAGTTAATCGCAAGAGTTTGTTTGCAGCAGGCGTGATATCAGGGGTTTTTGGCAACATAGCAGCCATAGGTGGCCCACCACTGGCGATTTTGTTATCGGGTAAAGATGCACGCCAGTTTAGAGCGGCGCTTTCAGCCTTCTTTATCTTTAGCTCCACCATCGCACTAGCCATTTTAGCCATAACAGGATTATTAGAGCTTAAACATCTGTGGCTATCACTGATGTTACTCCCATCGGTACTATTAGGGTATATAGTCGCTGGTAGGCTAGTGGGAAGAGTTGATAAAAATAAAACCAGAAGCATGACACTGATTTTATGTTCATTCAGTGCACTGGTACTGACGATTAAATCGTTAATAGAATTGTAAAAGCGAGGTGCTTCGCTACGAGAACGTGACTTCGCCACTGCGAGTGCGAGTGCGCATCTACGATGCTTCGAGAGCGACCTTCGGTCTTCGAGAAAGAGAAGTGACACAGACCGATGAAGTATCGCTTGTTCTCGTAGCCATGTAATGACGTCCTAAACAGCAGACGTAGTCAGGTGTTCTCGTAGGCGCCTGTCAGCCGATCTCGAAGTGAGCTCGCGAACACTCTCGAAACGTCATTAAAAATGATAGGAAGTTTGCAGCACACCGCCAATGGCATCATCGCTGCCCAGCATACCGGTAAAATCCAGATAAAATGCCTGCCCAAATGCCAAGCCAGTGCCTAACGAATAGATATCAGAGGTGCTGTTTTTCATGTCATGTCGATAACCCAGACGCAGAGCCAACCAATCTGTCGCCCTCACTTCACCACCTAAGCGCCAGTACTGAGTGCCGTCAATCTCATCGAAACGCTGATGAGCGTTAAGATCAATATCCGATGTCAATGTCAGACTATCCCAATCATAGGCAACACCTGCGGTATATAATGGCTCTACTTGATAGGTAAACTTGCGCCCTTGAGTTTCAACCGTCTCCACATCTTTGCTGATTAAGTTACGACCAGAAACTCCCACAACAAGCCCACCAATAGGTTCCATCGCCACACCGACATCCAGATTAAATGTCGCCTCATCATTACGGTACTTGGCATCATTAGCATCACTGGAATCAAAATTGTTCGCGCTAACCACATAGTTGTAAGTATCTATACGTTGAAACTTAGGCGATATCCCCACAGAAATGGGCATATTAACGATTGATAAAGGCAAGCTTATTGCCACTCCAAAATCAGAAACTGCGCCCGCGACAACTGCACCTTGCGAATCAAGATCTGAAACTTCAGGAGGACTATTCGGGTTCAGAGCGGTTAAATCATCGATGTCAGATTGCTCAATCGCAGTGACGCCGACAGCATCGATATAACTCTTATAGAACACAGCCATTGCCATCTTGTCGCTTGGGATCACAAGTGAGAAACCAATACCTGCACTGACATAGGCAGTGTTACCTTTTAAGGACTCGAGATCAGCAATCAGATCAACACGAAAGCGCTCGATTGCCACGGCATCTAAGGCATTGATTGCAGACTCTAATCCATCATATGAATCTTCCAGCGCATCAAACTTATCGGCCATCTGATCTTTATCAGATCCATCAGCACCAAGTACAGGCAGCAAAAGAGCAAAATCATTGAATTTAGGCGCATGTAAAGCCAGAAGAGCGGGATTAATAAAAGCGGCTCCCTCTCTGTTAGAAGATGCCACACTAGCGCCGCCCATTGCATCACTGCGCGCCTCGTAATACGCTTGTCCAGCACATACTGAGGAGGAGAGAAATATAACACTGCATAACGCTGTTTTAAGCAACTTCATCCATTCAGCCTCTTTTATATCATTCTTATTTTGTACTTCTTATCGTGAGATTAAAAGATAGTTCAAACTAGACACACTTGGACGATAAATTCAGTCATTATGACGTAATTTATTAGATCAATATCCTCTCAAAAATAGATAAAATACAGCCTAACAATTAGTTATTGTCGCAGTAAATTTTTGCCCGCATGGTTAGCTATTGTTTTTAAAGCTCATCAAGTCGTCATGCTCAATTTGTTCATGACTAAATAGTGATTAAACTCGTAAAAAGCTAAATAAGAAAAGAGGTGAAAATAGGGCTGGAGCAATTCCATACTGAATATCGATGACTTAATGGGAATGCATTAACAAAAAATCCACGCAGACAAGGGTTATCATGACGTGGTTGTATAGCACGGCCTAAACAGTATTAGGCTAGTTACTGTAAAACTCATTCCATGGTTTTGGCTTACTGATTAAGTAACCTTGAATCATATCCGTTTTCCATTCACTGACCATTTTAAATTGTTCATCCGTTTCAATTCCCTCACAAACAACAACCAGCGATAAATCATGGGCAAGCTTCACAACTGTCTGAGCAATAATCTCATATTGAACATCCACTAACGTATTGTCGATAAAGCTTTTATCTATTTTGATAATATCAAAGTGAAAGTTCAGCAGATAACTTAAGGATGAGTAACCAGTACCAAAATCATCCATGGATAATTTAAAGCCCTCTTCATGGAATTCAGAGAACTTCTCTTTTGTTAACTCATTGTCTTGCATCGCTGAAGTTTCGGTAATTTCAATGGTGATTCTTTCCGGCGAAATACCGTACTCATTGACGATACTGGTAATATTTTGCACCAATCGCTCCTCTTTAAACTGAACCGGAGATAAGTTGATTGATACACCGACATCATCAGATACCGTGGGCAGAGACAAGCAGTGACACACCTCATGGATAACCCAATAACCGATTGCGATTATATCGCCACTCTTTTCAGCAATTTCAATAAAGCGATCTGGCGGGATCATCCCTTTAGTAGGATGTTTCCAACGGATCAAAGCTTCGTAGTGATGGATCTCTTCATCTAGTTTTGTTGTTTTAACGATAGGTTGAAAATAGAGAATAAACTCTTGATCCTCAATGGCTCTAGGCAGGCAATGTGCCAACTCCAAGTGCAGCCTTAACTCCTGTACGATTTCATCTTGATAGCCAACCGCCCTTCTCGAGGGAGTATTTTTAGCCTGATAAAGAGCGATATATGCCATTCTCAACAGCTCATTTGGCTCCGACTCACAACTGGGATAACAGCTATAACCCGCTCTTAACTCACAGGCCATGGGATGACCGTCGACCAGTAAATAGTTAAGAAATGAGTCCATAACATCAGAGAGGATTTGGATCACCTTCTCCTGAGTAGAGTCGATCATAATAAACGCAAATTCACTGCTGTTTAAAATCGAAAGGGTATTATTGTCGGGAATAATTCCTTTTAGGCGCACTATCGCCATTTTTAAAAAAACACTTTTTACCTCTTCATCTAATAGGTTTATTGAACCACCTGACATCTCAAGTGATAGAACAATAACAAAACTGTTACTTTGTTTTTTGTCCACAAGAAACTGGATAACCCTTAAAAAACCTAACTTATTATGTAGACCCGTCACGGAATCCAAAAGTATGGCTGATATAGTATTTTCATCTTGATTATCATCATTCAGTTTATCTGCAATATTTTGCAAGGAATCATAAACATCTTTTAAATAGTGGCTCGAAACATCTTTATCGACACAGAAAGAAATTATTGCTGCGATATAAGCTAAAAAAGCACTGTCATACTGGGAAAAGACCTTACTATCAGAAGGTTTGAAAGCCACCCCGCCATGCTCTGTTTTAAAACGTTCAAAGTGAACATTTCCCTGAGAAAGCAGGTGATAAATATCGGAATTAGACCCCATTGACTCTCTATGACTCACCACCTCATCACGAATTTCGAACAAGGACTCTATGGAGTTAACTTGGTTTTTAGGCACTTTCGTCCAACGACAATCATCGATGAACTTATGCGCTTCAATGACGGGCATAACCTCCCACCATAAACCATTAACAAAACGAAATAGCACGCAAGTATCAATATCGACGGAGAAACGTGTCTTCTGATAGATACTTTTTAAATCTCGAATGAAATTGGAATCGACACTGATAGTACTACTCAACTCCAGTAAGCTTGCCGACCTTAAAGAGGCTTCAAGAGTTTGTTTAATCGATGTTGAGTCACTATAGAAAAGTGATGTCTCAATCTTCTGTTCTCCACTTACTTTACTGATGTTATTGCTCTTTAAATTATTGTTTTTGGACATAGAACTAACTGGCCTCAGCGATGGTATTAATAAACTCTTGATCAATACCAACACCAATACTATCGGCAAGATTGACCATATAGAGTGCGCAGCAGATCATACCAATAAGCTCAGTAATCTCATCTCTGGCAAAGCCTAGCTCACATAACTCTTTATCTACACTCGCCACTAATTCAAAGTTATTATCCACTGACGCATCAGCTAACTTGATCACCAATTTTAATGCGGGATTTTTAATCTGTTCAATATCATTAAGAATAATGCTCATGTCATCGCCAGTAAATCCATGATGTAAAGCTAATGCATGATGTGCAATCATGCAGTAGCTGCACTCTTTTTTATTGGCAATATAGGAGAACATTAACTCCTTCGTAATTCTTGGTAGATCACCTGAACACAGATTCTTGCGTACCATATTCCAAGAAGACATTGCTAAATCTTGATTTAAAACGACCACACAGCGAAATATAGCGGGCACAAACCCCATTCCTAACTCTTTACATACCTGCTGATGAATGCCAGGAAACTGCTCTTTAAACTTCTCTTCGGACAATATAGGTAGATCGCTCATATTCAATACCGTTAAAAGGTTAACTCATCACTCGTCTACTGAAGCGATTAGATCTCCCGTCATAAAACGCTTTGATGAAATGACACAAATTATCTTCTCAGATTAAATAGTAGTCGGTTTTAAGAATAAATCTCTAAACCAAGCCAAGTGTAGCTATTAGTTTTCTGTGAGAATTTGAGCATAATCGATGAAAAAATAAAGGGGGAAAATCTAAAGATCCATTAACTTTTCTTATTTGATGTGGCACGAGATTATTGTCGGTGCTAAAGTTAAATAGGTATAGAGCTGTCTCTTATACACATCTGACGCTGCCGACGAAGAGGATAG
>OJDH01000463.1_pt1 | contig 14447 bp, 11 predicted proteins | sample 1592761 | NCBI WGS metagenome assembly OJDH01 (sample SAMN05416855, study PRJEB24817) | seawater metagenome | isolation source: Sea water | place: Canada:Atlantic | collected 2013-11
AGGCTGAGCCGTCAGATTTACAGTCTGATCCCTTTGGCCACTCGGGAACCCCTCCTCACTTGCGGCGGCAATAGTAGTCACAAACTGTGGTGGTGTAAAGACCCTATTTTAATTAATTTCTAAAGTTATGTGTTAAACGGTCGATTAACTATCAACGAGTTGTTTTAGTGATGTTTTTTTATGCGACCAAGCGCTATTTTAATCAATGAGTCACAATTAGGGACTCGACTGAATCATGCTATCGACCACGATAGGCGAGGAGAGTTTGCGCTTTTATTAGCACTTTTGTCTTCAGATGCGCGTGATATGGCGCAATTTCAACTGCAAGATGAGTCGATTGATCCTGAGTTAGCACTGCGCGCCAAGTTTGATCTACCAGAGAAACAAGCGTTAGTTAATGATTTAACGGTCCAACCATTGCCCAGAGATAATAGCATTGCATTTTTAGAAGGTGGGGCGAGGGCATTTCAATTATTAGAAGCATTATCGCCAGAAGCCTTAGTGATTAGAGGTGATAAGTCATCGTCGATGCAGAAAGTGTTAGCTAACTGCGACTATTTAACTAAGCAGAAATACAAGGGTAATACTAAGTCGGTAGTTTATGATGCGCTGAACACGCATTTTGTTGATCAATTAGCGCAACAACGTCAAATGAGCCGTGTCATGGTTTAGCATGAGTCATTAAGGTGTCATTTTGTGATTTACCTTAAGCTTATTGACGCAAACCCACAGCCTGAATAGCGTATAATGCTTAATACGTAAACTCATGAGTAGAACAGATAATGAAAAACATTAAAGAATCACAATCAGCATTAGTGAATGATACTTGTACTGACTGTGGCAGCTATGCCGATATTGGTGCTGTGATTGATGAGCACGATACTTTATTAACGGTGACTTTGTCAGGCTCCGATGCTCAAGAAAAAGCGCAAACTTTGTCTGAAAAAGCAAAGAATCGCTTCGAAGACGTTGAAAGTGAAATAAAGATTGAAAATGAAATGGTGACATTACTTATCCGTTTTGCTTTTAGTGCAGAAAAAATGATTTTTCAGTTAGAGAATAGTATTTAAGTTCATTGCTATGTTGCAACTATGCTACTTGGTCATGTAATCTGGCTCACTAAATAATTATTACTCTGTTCATTTTGAAAGACTTGGGCAGTTGAATGGAACATTGAGTAAGCACCTTTGCTTACTCACTTGAGGGAGCTAAGTGAAGAAGCGAAAGTATCAACACTTATTAGAGTTGATTGTTAACTCCGAAGCTAAACAGAAAGGTGATTTTCATAACACTGCTAAGTTAGCCACCGAATTGTTATGCCAGCAGCTTTTAGTGACCCATGTTGGCGTGGTTGTCATCTCTTGTGGTGATAACTCAATTAAACCAGTGGCCAATTACGGCCATCTTGCATCAGATAAATCGTTACGCCCTAAGCCTGATTCATGCCCTAAATATATCTCTGAATTAAGAAATAAACGTCTAATTGATGCCTTCGATACCAGAAGCGATCCTAGACTTTGTGAATTAACAGACGATTATTTCGCCCCTAACGGTGTGAGATCAACCCTCGATATTGCTATCAGGATTAATGGGCATTTAGAAGGTGTTCTTTTCCTTGAAAGAATGGAGTTTTCTCACTGGTCAGACAGTGAAATCCAAATAGCCTCTCAAGTTGCCGATCAGTTAGCATTAACCCTTGCAACACGAGATGCCTATGATCAAGAAGAGCAGCTTACCCTGCTACTCAATGCGGCTGAGCGTTCTGATCAAGTCACCATGTTAATTAACCTTAAAACTGAATTGGTGGAATACGTCAATTTAGCTCACGAAGTGATTACGGGTAAACCTAAGGCCAGTGTGATAGGTCGCTCCATTCAAGAATTAAACTTTGTCAGTCAGCATCCGGAGCAAGCCAAGGTTGCCATATCTCAGGTTAAACAAGGGATAGCTGTGAAAGGTGAGAGTAAAATTCTTAAACAGGATAACTCTCCGTGTTGGATCCGCTACTCCGCAAAGCAATTTATTACAGATAGAGGCAACAGCTTCGCTTTGTTGAGTGCTGAAGATTGCAGTGAAGAGCACCGTCATAAGGTTGAGCTAGAAAGGCTAGCTTGGCATTGCCGTTTAACGGGCTTGTATAATCGAATTTTCTTTACCAAACAACTTGAAAGAACCAGAAAAGGGCACCTGTTATTAATCGACCTGTGTGGCTTTAAGCGTTTTAACGATACTTATGGCCATGAGAATGGTGATGTACTATTGATAGAGATTGCCAGAAGAATCACGCATTTTGCTAGTGTTAGTGACACTGAAATAGTAGCCCGTGTGGGCAGTGATGAATTTGCGATAATATTGCCGAAGTTAGACGATGAGGAGCTTAAATTCACCACAACTAAGTTCTATCGACAAATTAGCCAGCCTGTGAGCATAGGTCGTGAACAGATAGATCCTAAACCGGCACTCGCCATCGTCAATATAGAAGGGATTGAAACTAAGTTCTTCCCCTTAGCCTGCGCAGATATTGCTCTTCAGTATGCAAAAAAGAAATTGGGCGATTCGATTCAAATATTTAATAACTCTCTACTTAATACTTTTAAGGAAAATGCAGAAATTGAAAGAGATCTGCAAACAGCACTGAGAGGCAGAGAGTTTGAACTCTATTACCAACCATTAAGGGATTTACAGAAGAGATCTTATATTGGTGCTGAAGCGCTTATCAGATGGAATCATCCGAAAAAAGGAGTGCTGTATCCAGGTGCTTTTATCGATATTGCGGAGCAATCCGGACATATCAATGCTATTGGCTCTTGGGTATTAGAGGCTGCGTGTAAACAACTTAATCTGTGGCAGCATCATAATCTTAATTTATCGATGCATGTGAATGTTGCGGCAAGGCAGTTCTTTAGTGGTAATTTATATGAGCAGGTATGGACATTAATCACTCGTTACCGTTTAAAACCGGGTTTGTTGATTTTAGAGATAACAGAAACTGAACTGATGGAAGATATTAAATATGCAACCAACCTATGCAAGGAGTTAACTGAACTAGGCGTGGGGTTGGCCATTGATGACTTTGGAACAGGCTACAGTTCTATGCGCTATTTGAAACAATTCCCGATCAGTAAGCTTAAGATTGATCGCTCATTTATCTCTGATCTCACTTTGAGTCATGAAAGCCAGGAGATTGTGAGTGCTATTATTGCGATGGCATCTGCACTGAATATTTCTTTGACAGCAGAAGGCGTGGAAACAAAGGAACAGGAGCTGTTTCTAGCTGAGAATAACTGCCATCAAGCCCAAGGTTTTCTCTATAGCCCAGCATTAAGAGAGTCTGAATTCACCCAGTTTTTAGAAAAAGATAACTTCCTAAGGCATTGCTGAGTCAAAGCTCCGTTAACATCCGTGTTAAGCCCTGCAATATTAAGATAAGCAAATTAGTTTATTTCAGGCAGCACTGTTTGTACTTTTTACCGCTGTTGCAAACACACGCTTCGTTTCTTTTTGGATAAACAGCTTCTTTCATCTCGCCATGAGTGTAAAACCACTTATCATTCTCCAGTACAAATTGCGAACATTCATGAATCGCATCTATATCGTCAGTGTCTCTATACCAAGCTTGGAAACAAACCTCGCCCGTATTTTCCTGCCTTTTGCTTGAAATGATCTGAAGAGATAACCACTGTGTCTCATCATTTTCAGCTAAAAGGGCGGTGGTGAGACCGTTTAAGTGATCCGCGTGATGCGTTTGAATTAAATATGAGTGCTGTTTAGTGACAAATGCACTGTATCGACTCCTCATTAACTGCTCAGGCGTTTGTGGCAGCGAGTCTGCTCTATGGTAAGGAGCACAACAATCATTGTATAAAGCGGCTGTATTGTGGTTAATTTGACCACAAGGGCATAATGTAGGTAAATCAGTTGTCATTCTTTGCTGTAGTTAATGGGGAGAAATGATGCCCATAATACAGGTTTGCAGTGGGTTTTGCATCGTAGTAAAAAGAGGGCTCGGAACGATTATTGGTGTCGACTGTGAGGTACCATTTTCCCTTTTTCTTTTTTGAGACCGTAACAAACTTTCCTGCAAACTCACTGACAGGCTCTTCTGCATCTAAAGGAGGGTAGAAACGAATCAAATAATAGCCTATATCAGTCGCGTTATTGGCTTCGATTTGCCTCTCCAACACTCTGAAGTCGACCTCAATATGGGCTTCTTTGTGTCTGATTTTACCAAAAAACTGATCGTATAACGCGACAATATTTTTTCGTCCCATCGTTATACCTTTACTTTGATTCTCAGGAACATAACACGCATTTTCAGCGTACATACCTTTCACTATTTGAGCATCTAACGTCTCAAAGGCCTGAGTAAACTGGGTATAAAATTGATTCAAAGCAACATTGTCTTCTGTATTGGCCGAAGCCGATGGCAGCATCGAAAAGAGCAAAGAGATACAAGCCGCTGTGAATTTATATAGGGTCATTGATGGTTTCAAATCAAGGGTTACTGAACTCACTATAATAGATGAAAATGATGAACTAAAGTTTTAGTTATTAACAAAGTGTGTTTATTGAGTACTAAGCATAATAATAATGTCTGTTATTTAAGCCATACGGATATCGTTACTTTGTTGAGCTGTGTTCAATGAGAGATGAATCGAACAGTAAAGCAGAGGTATGATTTATGGCTAATACTGTTTAATTTCATTGATATAAATGAGTTTTAACATTTGGTGTTTATCGAATTTCAAAAGTGATTGTTTTATTAAAAAAGCGCTAAACAACTCTCTGTTTAGCGCTTTTGAAACTGGTTGAAAATCTATTTATACAGAAACATATATATACATTTTGTTCGTCTACTTACCAACCACATTGTCTGTTTGCTTGAGTATTTTGCTCATTAAGCCAAGTTTGTAAGGGAGCAAAATAATCGAGTACAGCAGTTGCATCCATCTCTTTACTGCCAGTTACGACAGCTAATGCTTCAGGCCAAGGTTGACTACGTCCCATTTCAAGCATGGTATTTAACTGACTGCCCGCTTCTTTATTTCCATAAATGCTACAACGGTGAACAGGACCTTTGTCGCCAGCAGTTTCACATAACGCCTTATGGAACTGGAACTGTAAAATATGGGCTAAGAAGTAGCGCGTGTAAGGTACATTCGCCGGAACGTGATACTTAGCGCCTGGATCAAAATAGCTTTCGTCACGGCTTATCGGTGACTTAACGCCTTGGTATTTTTCTCTTAACTCCCACCATGCTTTGTTGTATTGTTCAGGTGTTATTTCACCACTGAACACTTTCCAGCGCCATTGATCTATCATCAGACCAAAGGGCATAAATGCCACTTTATCTAAAGCTTGCTTTAACAACAGGCCAATATCTTTGGATGCATCTGGTACTTCATCGAGTAAACCAATTTGCTTAAGATAGCTTGGGGTAATAGACAGTGCGATGGTGTCTCCAATGGCTTCATGGAATCCATCATTAGCACTGTTTTTGAAAATGAAAGGCTGATTCTTGTAAGCTCGCTGATAATAATTGTGTCCCAACTCATGGTGGATGACGGTGAAATCTTCAGCGGTTTTTTGGATACACATTTTGATGCGAATATCATCTTTGTCATCAAGATCCCAAGCCGATGCATGGCACACTACATCCCTGTCTTTAGGTTGAACAAACAAAGAACGTTGCCAGAAGGTGTCTGGTAAGGCTTCAAACCCTAACGAACTGAAGAAATTCTCGGCTTGTTTCACCATCTTCGTTTCGTCGTAATCCTGTGCTGCAAGGAGTTGAGTGACATCATACCCAGGATCGGCATCTTGTGGTGCGACTTGATCATAGATATTCCCCCAACTTTGCGCCCACATGTTACCTAATAGATGAGCGGGTATAGCGCCTTGTTTAGACACAACATCATCACCGTATTTTTCATTCAGTTCACCACGAACATAACAGTGTAGGGAATCATAAAGTGGCTTAACTTGATCCCAGAGCCTGTCGAGTTCAGTAGAGAACTCATCCGGTTTCATATCATATTGACTCCGCCACAACTCTGATAGGTTGGCATAACCAAGATCTTGAGCGCCTTCGTTAGCCAGCTCAACTTCTCTTTCAAACAGTGGACGCATAGGTTTGGCTATTTCACGCCAGCCTTGCCATACCTCTAATAACTTAGCTGGATCCTGTGACTCCCCCATGATGGTGGAGAGTTCAGGTTGAGTTAGACAGCGGCCATCTTCAAAACAGTACTTGCCTTTACCATACAGACCATTAAGTTCAGCGCTAATCGCTGCGAGTTCCGAATTTTTCTTTGGATCAAGTGGAGCGGGGAGTACGAGTGAACTACGCAAAATATTAAGCTTACGCAAGTTGTCATCAGTGAGTGGTAAATTGGTGTAATTGGCTGCTAATGTGGCTAGCTTCACCGACGTTGCCGTGTGCTTTTCACCTACTGAAGCTGATAATGCCGCTGTATCTTCAGTGATAAAGTTGCTGTAGATCCACTCTGAGCGATTAATATCGATGGAGAGTTCACTCAAGGTCTGCTCTGATTGTTCGATAAACTGGTTTGCTTCTTCGACTAATGCTTCATTAGAAGGGGCCTTGTCAGGTTGTACTTTTTGACATGCAGTGGCCGCTAAAGCGAGGGCCACGAGTAGAGAAAGCCTAGATAACTTTGCAGGATATAGTTTCATTCTTTCATATCTCTTGTTATTTTTGTGTGGAACATTTTAACGCAAAAAATAATATTTAATAGCTTATGGCTACAAAAGCATTAAATGCAGTGTCATTGACCCCGTAGATATCAATGGGCAGTTAATTTTGTTTGACAAAAAGTGTGGCAGTGTTTAATTTAAACGAGTGTTTTAAATAGAGTTAGGAAGGCAACGGAATGGCAAATCGATCCGATACAAAAACAAGAATACTAGATGCAGCGGAAAAACTATTTGCAGAACGAGGCTTTTCTGAAACCTCATTACGCTTGATAACCAGTAAAGCTGAGGTCAATCTTGCGTCAGTTAATTACCACTTTGGTTCAAAGAAAGAGTTAATCAGAGCTGTTTTAGCGCGTTACTTAGATGTGTTTATGCCGGTCGCGTCGGCCGAAATTGTTAAACTGCAAAATTCAGATGAAACAGCATCATTAAATGATATATTCTCAGCACTTGTTGAGCCGCTGCTGGATTTAAATCAATTAAGAACGGAAGGGACTCGTACTTTCCTACAACTTTTAGGTCGCGGCTATATTGAAAGCCAAGGTCACCTTCGTTGGTTTATCACCACTCATTATGGCGAACATTTAACCTTATTCGTTAAAGCAGTCGCTGATAGTGCACCCCATATTCCTCCAGCTGAGATGTTTTGGCGTTTGCACTTTACGTTAGGCACGGTTGTTTTCACTATGGCATCAGCTGATGCGTTAACAGAGATTGCCGCCGCCGATTTTAACGAACATAATGATATCGAAGCCGTTATCCGTAAAGTTATTCCCTACCTGTCTGCTGGTGTGTCAGTACCGGTTAATTAAGGTGTTATTTAAAAGGTAAAATCATGACTGTATTTATCCTTGCACTGCTCGTTGTTATTGTGCTCTTGGGTGTTAAAAGTATTAGGATGCAGTTTATTACGCGTCCTATTTTTTCGTTTTTCAAAAAAGTCCTTCCTCCTCTTTCAGATACAGAGAAAGAAGCGATGGAAGCCGGTGATGTATGGTGGGAAGGGGAGTTATTTAGAGGTAAGCCCAATTGGGAAACCTTGCACAGTTACGGTAAACCTAAGCTCACCGCTGAAGAGCAAGATTTTATTGAAAATCAGGTCATTACTGCGTTAACCATGATTGATGATTTTGATATCGTTCACAATCGTAAAGATCTGCCGCCTGAATTATGGGAATATTTTAAGAAAGAGGGCTTCTTTGCGCTTATTATCCCTAAAAAATACGGTGGTAAAGCCTTCTCTGCTTATGCAAGTTCTACGATAGTCGGTAAATTGGCCTGTCGAAGTGTGAGTGCAGCGGTGACTGTAATGGTGCCTAACTCTCTTGGCCCTGGTGAGTTGTTGACTCATTATGGTACCAAAGAGCAGAGAGAACATTGGCTACCTAAACTCGCTTCTGGTGAAGCAGTGCCCTGTTTTGCACTCACCGGTCCTGAGGCGGGCAGTGATGCGGGCGCGATTCCGGATACCGGTGTTGTTTGCCGTCAACAGTTTGAAGGCGAAGAGGTTTTAGGCTTAAGACTCAATTGGGATAAGCGTTACATTACCTTGGCGCCAGTGTCGACAGTATTAGGCCTCGCTTTTCAGATGCAAGATCCTGATGGCTTATTAGGTGATAAAGAAGCGCTTGGTATTACCTGTGCGTTAATTCCCACCGATCACGAAGGCGTGGTCATTGGCCAGCGGCATTACCCATTAAACATGGCCTTTATGAATGGTACCACTCAAGGTAAAGATGTCTTTATTCCCCTTGATTGGATCATCGGTGGACCACAATATGCGGGGCGCGGATGGCGCATGTTGGTTGAGTGTTTGTCTGCTGGACGAGGAATATCTTTGCCAGCATTAGCTACGGCTGCTGGACATACAGCGACCAAAACCACCACAGCATACAGTTATGTTCGCCACCAATTTGGCCTTGCTATTGGTCAATTTGAAGGTGTTCAGGAAGCACTTGCGCGCATTATCGCTAATACCTATCAGTTAGAAGCAGCAAGACGACTTACCACCACAGGAATTGATCTTAAGGTCAAACCTTCAGTTGTCACAGCAATTGCCAAATACCATATGACAGAGATGAGCCGTGATGTGCTTAACGATGCGATGGATATTCAATCGGGTAAAGGGATCCAACTCGGACCTAAGAATTATTTAGGCCATGCTTATATGGCTAATCCTATCTCCATTACGGTAGAAGGGGCTAATATCCTGACCCGTAGTTTGATGATTTTTGGTCAAGGAGCAACTCGTTGTCACCCTTATGTACTGGCTGAGATGGAAACTGCCGCGATGGAAGACTCGTGCGCAGCATTAGAGCGTTTTGATTCTCTATTGTTAGGCCATATCGGTTATGCGACAAGAAACGCGTTCAGCTCACTTTTTAGTGCGTTGACTGGCAGTCGTTTTAATCAGTCTCCTGTCAGTGGTGAAACACAACAGTACTACAGAGACATGACTCGACTTTCATCTGCGTTGGCACTCATGACTGATTTTTCTATGTTGATCATGGGCGGCGACCTTAAACGCAAAGAGATGCTTTCGGCGCGCATGGGCGATGTATTGAGCGAGCTCTATCTTGGTTCTGCGACGTTAAAGATGTTTGAAGATAATGGACGTCAGCATGATGATCTTCCAGCCGTGCGTTTTGTGATGGCCACTCGACTTCAAAATGCGGCCAAGGCACTTGATGGGGCGCTGCGTAATTTCCCTAATCGTCCTGTTGCTTGGGTGATGAGAGCCTTAATCTTCCCGATTGGTAACCACTTTAATGGTGCCAGTGACAAGATGACGACGGATTTGGTGAGCGGCATGATGAAGCCCGGACCTGCACGTGACCGTCTGACATTTCTTTGCCCTGATTTTGAGCAAGATAAAGGCGGGATCACTGAAGTTGAAGATGCATTTAAAGCGCAATATGCATGTCGTCAAATCCATAAGAAGATTAAAACGGCTCAACGTGAAGGTGTACTGCCTAAAAAGCTCAGTAACCTCGAGTTGTTTGCTTTAGCTTCTGAACGCTCGATCGTTACTCAAGATGAGCTCAATTCATTACTTAAGGCTGATGAGTTACGACTTGCAGCCATTAATGTCGATGACTTTGATACTTTATAAGTAGTAACTGTAGCTGAGCAATAGAAAGGGCGCATTAGCGTCCTTTTTTATTGTCTAAATTTAATATCTATTGTTATAGGCATAAAAAAGCTCACCGAAGTGAGCTTTCATTCATCAAGAAGCAACGATTAACACATCATTACGCGACGATTAATACTTTACAAGTATTAGTGCCACCAATAGTTTCCATTGAGTCGCCTGTGGTCATAAGAACCATGTCACCACTGACTAGATAGCCTGAAGTCGTGAGGGCTTCTAATGCCTTGCGAGCAATGTCATCGACGATAACATTTGTCGAATCAAAATATACTGGCTGAACACCACGATACATCGCCATTTTGGCTAGCGTGACTTCATGACGAGATAAAGCAAAAATAGGCAAGGCCGAGCTGATACGTGACATTAATTGAGGGGTAGCACCCGACTCTGTTAATGCTATGATCGCTTTAATACCCTTAAGGTGATTTGCTGCGTACATCGTTGCATTTGCAATCGTTTCTTCAACAGAGTTGAAGCTTTCATTGAGTCTGTGGTTAGACATTTGAACACTTGGGTGTGCCTCTGCTCCAAGACACACTTCTGACATTGCTCTAACTGTCTCTTCAGGAAAGTCACCTGCGGCAGTTTCAGCAGAAAGCATTACAGCATCAGTGCCATCGAGAACTGCGTTAGCGACATCCATCACTTCAGCACGCGTAGGCATAGGGCTGGTGATCATTGACTCCATCATTTGAGTCGCAGTGATCACACTCTTGTTAAGTTGACGAGAGCGGCTGATCAGTTTCTTCTGTACAGCAACAAGTGCTGGATCGCCAATTTCAACGCCTAAATCACCACGAGCAACCATGACAACATCAGAAGCCAGAATCACATCATCCATCGCTTCATCGGTTGCAACGGCTTCAGCGCGTTCAACTTTAGCAACGATCAATGCATTACTGCCTGCAGCAACAGCAAGTTCGCGTGCATAGTTAAGATCAGCACCACTGCGTGGGAAAGATACAGCTAAGTAATCAACTTGAATTTCAGCAGCGGTTAAAATGTCACGCTTGTCTTTTTCAGTAAGAGCTGCAGCGGATAGACCACCACCTTTCTTATTGATGCCTTTGTTATTCGACAAAGGACCAGCAACAGTCACGATAGTGTGGACTTTATTACCTTCTACTTTTTCGACGCGCAATTGAACTCGGCCGTCATCAAGCATTAAGATGTCACCTAAATTTACATCATTAGGTAGCTCTTTGTAATCGATACCAACCTGATTCTCATCGCCTTCACCTTTTTCAAGATCGGCATCTAAAAGAAAGCTATCACCAAGGTTTAGCTGTACTTTTCTGTCATCTTTAAAAGTAGATACACGGATTTTTGGACCTTGAAGATCGCCCAGAATAGCAACATGAACACCAAGTTCTTTTGCTATATTACGCGTGTCAGTAGCACGCTTTAGGTGGTCTTCAGGTGAGCCGTGTGAGAAGTTGAGTCGAACGACGTTTGCACCAGCTTTAATAATGCGACGTAAGTTGTCATCGCGGTCAGTTGCTGGACCTAGAGTTGTTACAATTTTGGTTCTGCGGAACATGATACACTCCGGTAAGTTTAAAAAATTCTGACACTATATTAACAGAGTGCAGGTAATTTTGTAGGAAAATTACCAACAAAATGATCTAGAACAAGTTATAAAATATGTGAAGTAAAGCTAAATTAGGGCGGGATTGTGGCAGTAATAAGAAAGTTGTACTGCCACTTAGGGGAGGAAATTCAATTACAGTATTGAATCTTTGTCTATTCTAGACTCCTTTAACACCTCTTTAACACGTTTCAAACTTTCTCTGAAACGAGGTCCGCGGCGTAAAGTGAATCCGGTTGCCAGTACATCAATAACCACCAATTGTGCTAAACGAGAGGCCATTGGTAGATATAAATCCGTATCTTCAGGCACTTCCAAAGTAACAGGCAAAGTACACTCATAAGATAGTGGTGAATTGCGTGTCGTTAGACCGATTACCGCAGCACCGTTTTCTCTTGCTATGCGTGCAATATCGATCATTGATTTAGTGCGGCCAGTGTGAGAAATGAGTACAATGACATCACCTTCTCCGCTATTGATGCAACTCATTCTTTGCATCAACACGTCATCGAAACAGATCACTGGGACGTTAAATCGGAAGAATTTATTCTGTGCATCATGGGCAACAGATGCCGATGCACCTAAGCCAAAGAAGGAGATTTTTTTGGCTTGAGTCAGTATATCAACAGCCTTATTGATGGCTGCAGTATCAATGCTTTGCCTTGCTGTATCCAGTGAAGCCATTGAAGATTCGAAGATTTTTGTCGTGTATGACTCAGGACTATCATTCTCTTCAACATGTCGGCTTACATAGGGGGTCCCATTCGCTAAGCTTTGTGCTAAGTGAAGTTTGAAATCTGGGAAACCTTTAGTATCTAGTCGGCGACAGAAGCGGTTGACGGTAGGTTCACTTACATCTGCCATTTTTGCCAGTGTCGCGATACTAGAGTGGATCGCGGTTTGTGGGGAGGCTAGGATGACCTCTGCTACTTTTCGCTCTGATTTACTAAAATGTGTAAGGCTTTTTTGAACCTTTTCTAGGGTATTCATATGCGTATATCCACTCGAAGTAATGTAATTATATTTTTATTTTTGTGTCACTTTGGAAAGTTTCTAAATTGCTAAAACTTGACCTGTATGACGAATTATAATTAGTGAACTGATAAAACTTCCTACTATAAATAGTAATTTAATCACGAAAAGCATATCAGATTATAGATAGTAATGCCTAGATCTGTCAGTTCGCATTTTTACAGAATTTTGATGCAATTACTAAATTCTGTTGTTATATTACAACAAATATGTGAATCCTCATCGATTCGATGGGACACAGCGATGAAAGGAGATTAAGAAGCTATGGGCATAACAACACCAGAAGCCAAAGCTTGTGATTTTGTATTGTTTGGAACTAAAGGTGACTTGGCTCGTCGCAAATTACTGCCTTCTTTATATCAATTAGATAAGGCTGGTTTGCTTAACATTGATACGAAAGTAATTGGTGTCGCTAAAGATACTTTTTCCAATGAAGAGTTTAGTGAATTAGTCGTCAAAGCCTTAAGAGGTTTTGTTAAAGAGGAACTCTGCGAAGAGACTCTGGCTCGTTTCTTAACTCGTTGTCACTATATAGGCACTAATTTTACTGAGTCAGAAGGCTACCAGGCTTTCCATGAGCTACTAGAACCAAGTAAGCGAGTGATGGTCAGTTACTTCGCTACTCCACCTTCTATTTTCGGTGATATTTGTCGTTGTCTTCACGAGCAAAACCTAATTCAATCAGATTCTCGCGTTGTTCTTGAAAAGCCAATTGGTTTTGATCTTGAATCATCGAAAGTGATCAATGATCAAGTTGCCGCTTTTTATAACGAAGATCAGGTTTACCGAATTGACCATTATTTGGGTAAAGAAACGGTTCAAAACCTCATCGCACTGCGTTTCGCAAACTCATTATTCGCCTCTAAGTGGGATAACAGAACCATAGATCATGTACAGATCACGGTTGCTGAAGAGGTCGGTATCGAAGGCCGTTGGGGTTATTTCGATAAAGCCGGTCAAATGCGTGACATGATTCAAAACCATCTTCTACAAGTGTTGACGCTTGTTGCGATGGACCCCCCAGTCAATCTTGACGCTGATAGTATTCGTGATGAGAAAGTAAAAGTGCTTAAATCACTTCGTCCTATCAATCTGGATAACATCTACGAGAATACCGTACGTGGCCAATATTCTTCAGGCTTCTTAAAAGGCTCTCCCGTTCCTGGTTACCTCGAAGAAGAGGGTGCAAATACCCAATCAAATGCAGAAACCTTTGTCGCACTGCGCGTCGACATCTACAACTGGCGTTGGGCTGGCGTGCCGTTCTATCTTCGAAGTGGCAAGCGTATGCCAACCAAGAGTTCTGAGATTGTGGTCTACTTCAAGAACCCACCTCATAACTTATATCGCTCTAATTATCGTAACTTGCCACCTAATAAATTGACTATTCGTCTTCAGCCCCATGAAGGTGTTGAAATTCAAATGATGAATAAGGTGCCGGGACTAGAGCAAAAGCAGCGACTTCAAACGACCAAGCTTGATTTAAGTTTCACTGATACTTTTAAGAGCGAGCGTATTGCAGATGCTTATGAGCGTTTGTTGCTTGAGGCGATGTTAGGTAATCAAGCGTTATTTGTGCGTCGTGATGAAGTCGAACATTCATGGGTCTGGGTCGACGGAATTATTCAGTCTTGGGAAGAAAGTAACGAAAAGCCTAAGCCATACCCTGCAGGAAGCTGGGGCCCAGTAGCATCTGTTGCTTTGATAGCGAAAGATGGTCGTTCTTGGGACGAGTAGGAGAAACTCATGATTAAAGAAAGTGTTTTCAAATCATTTGATAATAAAGAAGCCTTAGAAGCTCAGCTTGCTGAGAGGATTGCTAAGCAGTTGCAAGAAGCGGTTGATATTCGCGGTAAAGCAAGCTTGGTTATTTCCGGTGGTTCAACACCGCTTAAACTGTTTCAGTTCTGTCTCTTATACACATCTGACGCTGCCGACGAAGAGGATAGTGTAGATCTC
>OJDH01000464.1_pt1 | contig 14371 bp, 9 predicted proteins | sample 1592761 | NCBI WGS metagenome assembly OJDH01 (sample SAMN05416855, study PRJEB24817) | seawater metagenome | isolation source: Sea water | place: Canada:Atlantic | collected 2013-11
ACGAGATCAGCCTCGGTCTCGTGGGCTCGGAGATGTGTATAAGAGACAGACAAAAAGTCATTCCATAGTGTAAATAGAGTAATAAAACACCAGTTAGCCCCCACTTTACGGCATAAAACCTATTTTTGTTATGTGAAATGGAGTAATTTGTCTTTCAAAATTATTCCAATGTAATGTGGGGTCATACATGGAACATCGTTGGCAAGTCGCCATATCGGCTGGTCTAGTTGCGGCTGTTTGGACGGGTATTGCAGATATCTTTCATCTGGTCACTTGGATTGGGTTTCTTAGCTGTAGCACCTATTTCGCATTGGGGAAATTGAATTTCCAAGGGGTGGTCATCTCTTGGTTCACTAACTTGTCCGGTGTCTTTTGGGCTTGGCTTGTCATTAGTGGCAGCAGCTTCTTTGAAACTCCGATGGTAGGTTATCTGTTAACGGGAATCGTCACTTCGGCCATGTGTCTACAGGCCAAATATAGCAAGCTTGCGTTTATTCCTGGCGCCTTTATTGGTTGTTGTACGACATTTGCAATGGGAGGGGATATCGCCAATATTCTGCCTGCTTTAATCATAGGTTCACTTTTAGGCTATAGCATGTCGGAGCTTTCCGGTGTACTGGTTTCACTGACGTTGAAATGGAAAGCCCGAGCTTAAAGTGATATGGCTTCAAAAGCTCATCCAAAATAACGTGAACTCATGATTTTGCTCAAAGTTAATTAAATTTTTGATCTTATACTCGATAATAAAAATAATGTGACGTAGCAAAATATTTTTTGTTATAAAACAAACAGGTTGTAGGAATTATGAAACAAATCCAGTTTAGAAAAATAGATGCATTAATGATTAAGTTAAGCCTCAATGGTAAATTTTGGTTGTTATGCATTTTAGTGTCACTCATTACTGCCAGTATCGCTTTGGTTAATCTCAACCAAGTAAAAGAGAGGGTAGTGGTCAGCTCTCAGGAGAGAGCACAGTCAATGGTGGATACCTTTGCCAACGTTGCCAATGCTCAAAGGGCTGAGGGCGATCTGCTGGCTCGTTTTGCTTCAGAGCAGGGACTTCAGTTAAATAGCAATAATGTGGATCGTCGTCGTGGGGATTCTGTGACTGTTTCCTCTCAAGTTGGTCGTCAATACCTCCAATTGCACGTTAATGTGAAAAAGTGGGAAGCACAGGCTCTGAGTGATGCCAATATGATGCTTTGGCTAGCTTTAATCGGTTTACTGCCGTTGTTTCAACTTAGTTACTGGACGTCGACCTCCCTTGGTGGTGGTTTGTGGGATATGTATGTCGCCATCAAACGTTTAGCCGATGGAGACTTAACTCAGAGACTTAACTTTTTCGGTAAAGATGATTTCAGTATGATCGCCACCGAAATCGATCGCTGCGCCGATAATATGAGTGAGATGGTGAAAGCGATTGGTCAAAACGCGGCAACGCTGGCCCAGGCCGCAGATGAATTTGATCAACAAGCAAAGCAGAGTGAAGACTTGATTGGCTGCCAGCACCAGTTTTTAGATAGTGTGGCTGTGGCGATGGATCAGATGACTGCTGCAATCGAAGAGGTCTCTTATAATGCGGCGAACACCTCAACGCAAACTCAAGAAAATACTAATCAAGCTGAGTCGAGCAAGATACGTATTGCTGAAGCGGTAACGCGGATCTCAAATTTGGTTAATGAGATTGATACTGCATCGAGTTCAGTGTCACAATTATCCAGCAGTGCATCGGAAATTGGCGCTGTGGTAACAACCATTAACGGCATTTCAGAGCAGACAAACTTACTCGCGTTGAATGCGGCTATTGAGGCTGCCCGAGCAGGAGAGCAAGGGAGAGGTTTCGCAGTTGTTGCTGACGAAGTGAGAACATTAGCGGGAAGAACTCAGGCAGCAACGGTTGAGATCCAGATGATGATTGAAGGATTACAAAAGGGCAGTTCAACGCTATCTAAGGTGACAGAAAGTATTGTTGAGCAGGCGGGTGAAGGGCGAAATGCCATTATTTCAGTGGGCGAAGATGTCGATACCATGGCGAGTTCGACAGCGGGTGTATTCGACATGAGCGCTCAAATTGCGGCTTCAGCTGAAGAGCAGAGTGTCTCGGCCCGTGATATTGCAACTCAGCTCAATGATATTCGAGATCAGTCGCAAATCATTAAAGAGACAGCCCAGCGTTCAGTCTCTTTGGCTGCAGACCTTAGTCAGTCATCTGTCGAGTTAGATCAGATTTTGAGCCAATATAAACTCAGTTAATTCCAGCCTACAATAAAGATAAAGCAAAACCTCGGTTTTGCTTTTTTTTGCCTATCCTTAAGTAGACCAATATAGAACTGCTATTTTTTAAATAGGTATTTCTTTGTCTCATATGAAATATTTTTCTTTAAATTCAGTTCCTATTACTGGCAGTGATGAAAGTCACAGCTAATCTAGGTTGCCATATTTCTTTTATGACTGAAAATGAGGTCAACGTGAACTACAGACGGACAATGGCGTTATGTGCAGGATTGTTAATCGGCTCATTGGGGCTTATCTCTGAAGTGAGTGCAGATAAATTCAGATTGGTTAACCCATCGGGAGAACCAATGCCAGATCTTGTTGTGTACTTGCAAGCTAACAAGGCGGCGCAGAGTGCCTTTATCGATAAAATAAGCCTTCCAGTAGAGATACATCAACAAGATAAACAGTTCACCCCCTATATCACGGTCATGCAGAAGGGCCACGAGTTACAATTTGTTAATGACGACGACATTACACATCATATCTATTCAGCCGCAGGCCCAAAACGTTTCTCTTTTAAGCTCAAAAAAGACAGTGGAACGGATTCTATCGTTTTTGACCAAGTGGGACATATCTCCATGGGGTGTAATGTCCATGATTGGATGAGTGGACACTTGCTGGTGGTCGATACTCCCTATTTTGCAATAACAGATGAGAGAGGCGAAGCTGAGTTTGATGCCATCCCCGATGCTGATTACACCTTAACGACTTGGCATCCCCAGTTATCAGTCGATAATCATCGAGTGTCACAGCAAATCAGTACGCCTCTGTCCCAAACGTTAATCATCACCGTCACTGCACCTATGGCTGATATACCCGAACAAAAGAGTTTGGATGACTTTGAGTTTCTGGAAGGCTATTGATGTTCGGTTTCTGCAATCGAATACAGACCCGCATTTTTGCCTTTTTCGTTATCTTATTGATAGCGGTTCAGGCGATCTCATTTTCAATTACCTTCTTTGCCAATAAACGACTTGAGCAGCAGCAACTAAGCAATCAGTTATCCGTGGCTGAACTGGTGTTTAAGTCTGATTATGGCAAGCGTAACTATTACTTGTCGGCGTTTGCCGAAACGGCTGCCAAAGACTTTGGTCTTAAAGATATCTTTATTGATAACGACAGTCGTAGCTTTTTGGTGGCGCTTAATAATCACAGAAAACGCATCAATGCCGATCTGGCTATCGCCGTGGATAAACATGGCATTATTATCGGTGAGCTGATGCTTAAAACCAGTGAGCTGGAGCTCGGCAAGGTGAGCGTTGGGCCAGAGCAAGGTGAGCAGTTTCGTTACCCGTTAGAAACGGGACTGCTGAATATTAATCCGCTTTACTCACTCGAAGACAACATCTATCAAATCAAGTTTGCACCTTTAACCAGCGGCGCCAACAATGTGATTGGTTGGGTAGGATTTGGTTTTATTATTGGCGATGAACTTGCGAAAACACTGCTATTACATACGGGATTAAATGCTGGGTTTGTGGTGACAGAGGCCGGGGAAGATAATCAATTTATTAGCTTATCTGGTGAGCATTTAAACGCAGCTGATAACCAAGCCGTTTCTGGCTTTATCACTCATGGTCTGGCTAATGAAGATTACGTACTCTGGCATGAATTACTAGGTAAAGTGGACCAAAAGCAGGTGCATGCTTTTATGTACCAGACTCGATATGACGTGCTTGAATCGTTCCAAAAACAGTGGCTGCAGCAGTTAGGGTTAATTCTGCTGATGCTCCCCATTTCTCTGTTGTTGGCATTTTTTATCTCAAGTGGGGTGACAAAACCGATCATGTTGCTGATCGAGCAGGCAAGGTACATTGCGAAGGGGAATTATCACTCTAAAGTTCAGGTCGGAAACAGTGTCGAGATGCAACTGTTAGCCGAAGAGTTCACTGCGATGCAACAGGCCATTTTGAGTCGTGAAAGTGAAATCGTGTTTCAGGTTTATCATGATCCTCTGACTAAGTTAGCCAACAAAAACGAGCTTAAGCGTGTGACCTCTCTTTGGTTTGAGAATAAGTCTGCAGTGGCGGTCTGTTTAATCGATATTAAACGCATGACAGAGGTGAATGGTACCTTGGGTCATGTGGTAGGCGACGAGGTGATTAAAGAGATTGGTAAGCGATTGTCATCTTTCGATAATGTCGATCTCGTTTGTCACATTACTGGCGATGAATTTGCCTTGGCTTTTAAAAATACCTCGCCGAAAAAGCTTAGAGTTTTGATGGCCGATCTGCAAAAAAGCATTGAAGCAGAATACCGCTATCAAGATATCTCCCTGCACTTACAACTTTCCATTGGGATCAGTTTTGTTCATTACCCTAGTGATTTAGAAACCTTATTACGCCAAGCAGATACTGCATTACAGTATGCCAAGAAAAATAAACTGGAACAGCAGATCTACAATCAGCAGATTGATGGTAATACGTTAGATCGCTTGCAACTGATTAACGAACTTAAGTCCGCTATAGACAATGAAGAACTGGTGCTCTTTTACCAACCTAAGCTTGATCTTAAACTAAAGAAAGTGACCCATGTTGAAGCGTTAGTTCGCTGGCGACATCCAGACAGAGGCATGATCCCGCCAGATGATTTTATCCCCATTGCTGAACAGATGGGACAGATGAACGCGTTAACTCGTTGGGTGATGAACGAGTCGATTGATCAATATTTGAAATGGAAATCTCAGGGCATAGAATTGTGTATCGCTATCAACATCTCTGCAGAGAACTTGAAGGATGTTCATTTTTGTCGGTATGTGTTGGATCTTATTACAGAGAAAGGTGTACCTATTGAGGTTCTCACTTTAGAGATAACTGAAGATGCCGTGGTATCTGATCCTGAAAATGCAATTAAACAGCTTAAGGTGTTGAAAAATAGTGGCCTTAAGCTATCAATTGATGACTATGGTACGGGTTATTCCTCTTTAGCTCAGTTGAAGCAGCTGCCGGTATCTGAGCTGAAGATTGATAAATCATTTGTGCAAAATCTGATGGTGAGCGCGGATGATCAGATCATTGTGAGCTCCACTTTACAGCTGGCACATAATCTTGGCCTCAGTGTTGTAGCTGAAGGGATAGAAGATGAAGGTGCGTTAAACTGGTTAATTGAACGGGGATGTGAAATGGGGCAGGGATATTATTTATCCAGACCTTTAGATGCAGAAAAAATTGCCGACTGGTTGGCAAACTCACCTTACTAGTTTATTTGGGGACTTGGTTGAGTCCCTAGGAGTTGAAGGTTTAGGTGAAATCAGGCTGTAAAAGTCAGTGATAAGAGCAAAAATATGCTCGATTAATAGGGGCCAGAATGAAATATTGGATATGGATGTTGTGCTTATTCTCATCAATTACACTCGCAGCAGAGCATAAAGTGTCAGGTGTGGTGGATGTCAGGGCAAGTTATACCGATGGGATTACATCCTATGTTGATGCAGGTTTAGGGAAGTTCCGTTTTAACCCTAACGGACAATTATCTTTAGCTCAAGGCGGGCTCAGTTATCAGCTTGATTGGGATAACCCTTTATCTGCTCATGTGGTGGCTAACGCATATTGGGATGGAGTTAGAGATAATATCGGATTGACCGAAGCCTACCTTAAATATAAAGGCTTGCCCTGGAGTAACGGGTTGAGGTTGTCGGCAAAAATAGGGATCTTATACCCTGATATCTCCATGGAAAACATCGCGACAGCATGGTCATCTCCTTACACACTCACATACTCTAGTATCAATAGCTGGATTGGCGAAGAGGTTCGCCATATTGGTGGTCAGTTTAGTCTTGAGCATTTAGGTAAATTCAGCGGTTCTTCCCATGACTTTCAACTTGTTGCTGAGCTATTTCAAAATAATGACACTACGGGCGCCATGATCTCTTGGCATGGGTGGACAAACAGTTCACGACAAACACTTTGGCAGGAGACGTTACCGCTGAGTGCACTTCCCAGTCTGAATGGTGGTTCATTTACGGAGCAAGCTAAGGAGTCCGATCCATTTTTAGAACTGGACTATCACCTTGGTTATCATGTCAAAACCCAATGGCGTCTGCAGGGACTAGGTAGAGTCGAGCTAGGGTATTACGATAATGACGTTGATACGGGTTTGGTTAAAGAGGGGCAGTACACTTGGTTAACTCAATTTGGTCATGTTGGTACTAAATGGCGCTTGCCTTATCATATTGAATTACTTGCTCAATACATTAAGGGGGATACGTCAATGCGATCTCTTTCGGGGATCAATGTTGTTGATAACGGCTATGAGAGTGGTTTCATGTTATTGAGTCATCGATGGCAGAAACATCGGATCTCCTTCAGGTTTGAAAATTTTAGCGTGACCGATAATGATCTGACTCTGGATGATGATAATAGTGAGGATGGTAATGCTGTTACGCTTTCCTATGGCTACCAATTACGTAAAGGCTGGTTTCTGCAGGCAGAATATAATCGTATCGATTCGACGCGCCCCGCACGGGAAGCCCAAGGTTACGATAAGGATTTAATTGAAGAGCAGTGGCAACTCGCAAGCCGTTATTACTTTTAGGGCAATAACGACTCGGCAAGTTGAACTTCAATTAGCTTGCTTGTGGGCGATTAAAAACGAAGAGGATCACAGCGCTGCTGCAACAATCGTCCCTTGTTTGATTGCCCGCTTAGCGTCCAGTTCAGAGGCGATATCAGCGCCGCCGATCAAAGTGACTTTCACATTATCAGCTTCTAATTCAGCTTGCAGGCTTCGGTGCGAATCTTGGCCTGCACAAATGATAATATTATCCACTTCAAGGAGCTGGGCTTGACCCTCTATTTCAATGTGCAGTCCCGCATCATCAATTTGAGTGTACTGCACGCCTTTGAGCATGTTCACGCCTTTATTTTTCAAGACAGTGCGGTGGATCCAGCCAGTACTCTTGCCTAAGCCTGCACCCACTTTAGAGGTTTTACGCTGTAGCAGGAATATCTGTCGTGGAGAGGGCTCGCTTTGAGGTTCAGTTAAGCCACCTGGATTAGACACGGTGAGATCGACTCCCCACTCTTTCATATAAGCGGTTTTATCTAAGCTGGTCGATGGCCCCTGATGAGAAAGGTATTCGCCGACATCGAAACCTATGCCGCCAGCGCCGATGATAGCAACGCGTTTACCGACAGGCTTTTTATGCTTGAGAACGTCGATGTAGTTCATGACATTAGGATGTTCTATCCCTGGAATATCGAGTTGGCGGGGGATGATCCCTGTTGCCAACAAGACTTCATCGAACTGGGTTAAGTCCTCTTTAGTGGCTTTTGTATTGAGCTTTAGAGTGACACCTGTTAGCTCTATCTGTTTGCCGTAGTACCTGATGGTTTCAGAAAACTCCTCTTTACCCGGTACTTGTTGAGCAATATTAAATTGACCGCCAATTTTATCATCGCCCTCAAATAGTGTGACTTTATGACCACGCTGAGCAGCTGTCGTTGCGGCAGCAAGACCAGCTGGTCCTGCGCCGACAACAGCAATGTTTTTAATCTCACTGGCAGGTAAGATAATCAGTTTTGTTTCGTGACAAGCCTGTGGGTTGACTAAACAACTCACCAGTTTCATCTGGAATATGTGGTCTAAACAAGCTTGATTACAACCTATACAAGTATTGATTTCATCTGATTTATCGGCGGCAGCTTTGAGCATAAAGTCGGGATCGGCGAGCATAGGCCTTGCCATCGAAATGATATCAGCATTGCCCTCAGCTAAGATCTCTTCAGCCAGCTCAGGGGTATTGATGCGGTTAGTGGTACACAGCGGGATGCTCACTTCCTGCTTCATGCGCTTGGTTATCTCCACAAACGCCCCTCTAGGAACGCTAGTTGAAATGGTCGGTACTCGTGCTTCGTGCCAGCCAATTCCAGTGTTGATTATCGTTGCGCCAACGGCTTCAATACCTTTAGCTAGCTGAACAATCTCTTGCCACGTGCTGCCACCTTCAACGAGATCGAGCATCGACAAACGGAAGATAATGATGAATTCTCTGCCTACTGCTTCTCTGATACGGCGGACGATTTCGAGGGCAAGTCGAGTGCGATTTTCGTAGCTTCCGCCCCAACGGTCAGTTCTGTGGTTGGTGCGCTTACAGATAAATTGGTTAATGAAATAGCCTTCAGAACCCATTATCTCTATGCCATCATATCCAGCAGCCTGTGAATTCAGCGAGCAGCTAACGAAATCTTGGATCTGTTTTTCAATACCGGCTTCATCGAGCTCTTTTGGAACAAACTGATTAATCGGTGCTTGCAGTGGCGAACAGCTCACGAGGTGAGGGTGGTAAGCATATCGGCCTGCGTGCAGTATTTGTAGGCAGATCACGCCGCCCTCTTCATGAACAGCATGAGTGATAAGCTTATGCTTCTCAATGTCTTCATCTGTGGCAATCATGGTGGCATTGGGCATGCCACCACCTTCAATATTTGGCGCAAAGCCACCTGTGACAATCATGCCGATCCCACCCGCTGCACGCTTGGCGTAGTAAGCAGCCATGCGTTCAAAACCATCAGGGGCTTCTTCTAAATTGGTGTGCATCGAGCCCATCAAGCTACGATTTCTTATGGTGCGGAACCCGAGATCAAGCGGGGCCATTAAGTGCGGGTACGGATTGCTCATTCTTCAATACCTAATCATTATTATTCTTGGTTAAAGATAGAGCGAATGTTAAGATTAGCCAATGACTAAAGTTAACAAATTGATGATTATAATTTGCATGGAGGTGTTTTGTGAAGCTTGGTGATATCTCTGTCTTATACATTGAAATTGTGATTAAGGCGATGCGACATCTTGGTGAGAATGTTGATGACATTTTGGCTAAATACTCATTAGATCATACTGCACTTGCTTCTCCGGATGCTAGGGTCACCATTCCTAAGTTTATGCGCTTAGGTCATGATTGTATTAAAAAATCGAACACCCCTTGGTTAGGACTTATCATGGGGGAGATGACCTCTGTCACCAATTTAGGCGTGGCGGGGTTATTGGCTTTTTCATCGAAAGATCTCAAGCAAGCGTGTGAGCAAATCAGCACCTATGAGTTATTGAATAAGTATAACTCTCGCGGTCAGTCGCATTTTTATGTGAGTCACTCTTTTGGTATGGAGATGGGCAAAAGCCGTGAGCTTTGTCTGGAGTATGACGTTGAAGATGGCCAAGGACTGTTGATGTTCTACTCAATCAATCCCTATAACGAATACAATCACTTTGTGGTCGATTCAATGCTCTCTGGCTGGCATAAGGTGATTAAGACTCTATCGGGTCGTGAAGATGCCATTGATAAGGTTTGCTTTGAATTTCCCGCGCCCGCTTATGCTGATAAGTACAGCGAGTTTTTCAATTGTGAGGTGAAATTTAATCAGCCCAATAACTATCTGGTTATCAAGGCCGAAGCCTTAGATTGGCCGTGCCTGAATCGCAGTGCCCCCACTTTTGAATTATTGCGAAGAGGTGCAGAAGCTGATCTTGAAAAGGTACGGCTGGGGTTAAGTTTCCACGAGAAAGTGAGTCGGGTGATTGGCCCTTTACTTGACGGCACCACGCCAACTTTAGAGCAAGTTTCTGAGCAGCTCAATATGGCGCCTTGGACAGTAAGGCGTAAGCTGGTGGATGAAGGGGGAAGTTTTCAGCAGACGCTGAATGACACTCGACGAACTCTCTCTATAAGTTATGTGAGTGATACTGCGTTGACCTTAGGAGAGATAGCTTATCTATTAGGGTTTGGTTCTCCCACTGCTTTTCAACGGGCATTTAAACGCTGGACGGGCGAAGCGCCCGGGCGCTTCAGAACAGCGAAATCAGAAAAGAGAGCAGATAAGTAACGCTCTCTTTTGGTTTCCTTAACCTGAGTTGGTGCAACTTAGGCTATCTTTCTTTGCTCATCATTATCTTCTTTGAGTTTCCGGCGTAAAATCTTGCCCACTGGCGACATAGGCAGCTCTTTTCTAAACTCAAATTGACGTGGGATTTTATAGCTGGTGAGTTTATCCCTACAGAAGGCTTTTATATCTTCGCCTGTAAGAGTGGCATTATTTTGGGTCACAATATAGAGCTTGATCACTTCACCTTGCTTGGGATCTGGCACCCCGATGGCGGCGCAATTCAACACATCGGGATGTGTGGCCACTATTCCCTCGATCTCATTAGGAAACACATTAAAACCAGAGACAATAATCATATCTTTGACTCGATCGACAATGCTGACATAACCATCTTCATCGATAATGGCAATATCCCCTGTCAGTAACCATTCGCCGCCTGGCGTAAAAGATTCTCGGGTCGCCTTGGGACGGTTCCAGTAAGCTTTCATGACCTGAGGGCCTTTAACACAAAGCTCACCACGTTCACCGATGGCCACTTCATCACCGATGGCATTGATGCATTTAAGGCTTGTTCCAGGCAGTGCTTGGCCAACAGAACCTAGACGCTCTCGACCATTAAAAGGGTTCATGCAGACAGCGGGTGAACATTCGGTCAAACCATAGGCTTCTGAAATGCCTATCCCTGTGATTTGTTTCCAACGCTCTGCAGTATCGTCGAGCAGTGCGGTGCCACCAGAAAGGGTGAATACCATCTCACTAAAGTCCAGTTGTTTGAAATTAGGGCTCTCCATCAAGGAGACAAAGAGGGTGTTGAGTCCCATCAGTCCCGTCATCTTAAAAGGCTTTATTGCCTTTATGAAGGTCTCTGTATCTCTGGGGTTAGCGATCAATACGCTGTGCTCTCCCAATCTGAAAAAAGCCATTAAGTGCACGGTAAATGAGTAGATATGATAAAGCGGTAAAGGGGCAACCATGATGGACTGTTTACCTTCTCCCATTAGCGCTTTGCCGTTCTCATCTTTTTGCATGGTGACCGTTCCCGACTGCAACATGTTGGCGACGATGTTGGCATTGGTGAGTTCGGCACTTTTGGCGACCCCAGTGGTTCCGCCAGTGTATTGCAGCACGATGGTGTCATCGGGTTGGTTGAGGTGAGTGGTGTTAAATCCCTTACCTAAAGATTGATTGATAACTTTTCTAAATGAGATGGCTTGGGGTAGATGATATTTTGGCACCATTTTCTTGATGTGTTTAACGGTGGAGTTGATGAGCATCCGCTTCACACTGGGCAACATGTCGGCCAGGCTGGTTGTTAAAATAAGCTCTAAACTGGTTTCAGCTTGGATATTTTCAACGGACTTCGCAAACACATCCATGCACAAGAGTGCTTTAGCCCCTGAGTCATTAAACTGGTGGATCATCTCTCGTTCTGTATAAAGTGGGTTGGTGTTGACGATGCGCAGTCCAGCTCTCAACGCCCCATAAACAGCAATAGGGTATTGCAGAGTGTTGAGCATCTGAATCGCGATAGCATCACCGGGTAACAGCGAAGTATGGTTTTGCAGGTAATGGGCGAAGGCGGCACTGTATTCATCTATTTGACGAAAACTTAATGTGTAACCCAAGCTGGTAAAGGCGGGTCTGTCAGCATAGGTGACGAAGGCTTCTTCAATTGCATCAATGGCTGAATTATATTGAGTAAAATCGATGTGATCCGTTAGCCCTGATGCGCGTTTACCATCCCAAAAAGATGCGTCCATAAATTCCTCTTATTGTTATTTTTGACTCAATGAAGGCATCAGCATGGGATGCTGCCATACACAGTCTTTACTTCAATCTCGACTATCACTTAAAAAGCGAACAATGAGAAGTGACTAATCATGACAAATTAATATCCTAAGTGAACAGCTATTAGCAGAATTCGAGAATAATCCTTAGATTTTCAGGCTCAATTAAGCGTGAAAGATTAAGGTTAAAACGGTTAGGTAGTTGTTTATATTTGGCTGTTTATGGGGTTATAATGCTGCTAGGAAAGAATAAAAATAATAATATAATTAATGGATTGGAGTTAACAAATAATATGAATCGACAGTTAAGCGCTGTTAAGCATGCCCTTGCGATATCCCTTGGCCTGTTTAGTTTTACTGCTAGCGCAAGTAATACCTTAACCGCTGAAGAGGTTGTAGGCCTACAGCAAGTTGCTCAAGCACAAGTGAGCCCATCAGGCGACAATGTTGCCTTTACCCGCTATGTTCCTCGTGAGATTTACAAAGAAGAGAATGGTCTGCATTGGGCCGAACTTTACCTTGTCGATGATAAAGGCGTTGAACGACCTTATGTCACGGGTCAGGTAACCGTTAATAATATTCAATGGTCTGCAGACGGTAGCATGATCTATTTCCTCGCTAAGATGGATGAAGATAAGTTTACCGCTCTTTATCAGATCCCATTTAACGGTGGTCAAGCGCAAAAAACCATCGAGTTAACACGAACTGATGTAGCAAATTATGCCCTAAGCCATGACGGTAAACAGGTTGCTATTATTGCTAAGCCTGTTAAAGATAAAAGCGTCAAAGAGCTTAAGAAACTTGGCTTTATGGCCGAGGTTTACGAAGAGAATCTAACCAATAAGCAACTGTTCGTGATTGATCTTGCGGTTAGTGACAAGCCGTTGACACCCGTTGCTTGGGATATTGAAGATTACGTGTCAGATGTGCAGTGGTCATCGAATGGTGAGCAGCTGTTAGTTAAGACACAGCCAACAGCGCTGATTGATGATCAATACATGAAATCTCAGTGGCATATCGTTAATACGGCTAATCAGCAAGTGGTGACCTCATTTATCACCGAAGGTAAGCTAGGCGATGCCGAGTTTTCCTATGATGGTCAATATGTTGCCATTTTAGGCGCCGAAGACAAGCACGACCCTGCTGCTGGTCGTTTGTACCTAGCAGAAACCAAGACGGGCAAAGTGAGTGAGTGGTTGCCTAACCATTTGGGTCACGTGAGTGATTTTGAGTGGAAAAACGATGAGAACGAACTCTATTTTATCACTAACATCAATACTGATTCGGTTGTTGGCTTAATCAAGCCTGGCAACAATGAGTATAAAGAAGTGGTTAAAGCGGGTAAATTTATCGCTTCACAATTGAGCATATCAGATTCTGATAAAACCCTTGCTCTGCGTGCTAATACCGATAAGCACCCGAATGATGTGTATCTACTTCGTGGCAGCAAGCACAAAGCCACACGGGTCAGTAATTCTAACCCTTGGCTTGATGATAAGCGTTTTGCTAAGCAAGAATCGATTTCGTTCAAAGCGAAAGACGGTGTCGAGATTGGCGGTGTACTCATTTACCCGCTCGATTATAAAAAAGGTCAGCGTTACCCGCTAATCATGTCGGTTCATGGTGGTCCAGAGAGCCATGATAAAGATGGCTGGCTAACCAACTACTCACGTCCAGGCCAACTTGGCGCAACTCAAGGCTACGTGGTGTTCTATCCAAACTACCGTGGCAGTACAGGGAAGGGCGTAGATTATTCTAAGCTGGGTCAAAACGATTATGCTGGTAAAGAGTTCGATGATTTAGTCGAGTTTAAAGACCATTTAGTGGATATGGGTTTAGTCGATAGCAAGAAGGTCGGAATTACCGGTGGATCTTACGGCGGTTATGCGTCGGCTTGGGCCGCGACAAAACTGACTAAGCACTTTGCTGCAAGTGTCATGTTTGTCGGTGTGACTAACCAGTTATCTAAGTTTGGTACTACCGATATCTCTAATGAGATGCATCTGGTGCATGCTCGCTCTTATCCTTGGGATAAGTGGCAGTGGTACCTAGAGCGTAGCCCTATTTACTGGGCTGGCCAATCAGAGACTCCATTGCTTATTATGCATGGTAAGGATGATCCGCGCGTTCACCCGGCACAATCAATGGAGCTTTATCGTTACATGAAAGTGCAAGGTAAAGTTGTGCGTCTGGTTTACTACCCAGGCGAAGGCCATGGTAACCGTAAAGCGGCGGCTCAGTATGACTATCACTTACGCCTGATGCGTTGGATGGATCATTACCTCAAGAGCGACACTAAAGAGATGCCTGCACATGAGTTAGCTCATAAAGCGAGATTAGAGGCGGTTAAAAAAGAGAAAGAGGATTAATGTAACCCCTCCTTGTTTGGACTGCTTAATTAAAAACGCCTGATATCTATCAGGCGTTTTTTTGTTTTATACCAATCAGTATAAGAAGTTGATCTACTCAGAGTGTCTTTTGGCAAAC
>OJDH01000466.1_pt1 | contig 14295 bp, 9 predicted proteins | sample 1592761 | NCBI WGS metagenome assembly OJDH01 (sample SAMN05416855, study PRJEB24817) | seawater metagenome | isolation source: Sea water | place: Canada:Atlantic | collected 2013-11
CTCGGTCTCGTGGGCTCGGAGATGTGTATAAGAGACAGATGGCATCCTCAGCGAACACGGTGGCGAGCTGACGGTCGAGAACCGACCTGACTGTGGGGCCTGTGCGCATATCGAGCTGCCTAAAATGCAGCTGCAAGAGGAGGATCTATGAATCTGCTCTGGTTACAGTCAGCAGGCTGTGGTGGCTGTACCATGTCGCTGCTTAATGCCGAAGGCCCGGACCTGATTACGACACTTGAAGCGGCGGGTATTCATTTACTCTGGCACCCGTCGTTAAGCGAGCAGACCGGCAGTGAAGTGCTGACGCTGCTTGATGCGCTGGTGGCCGGTGAGGTCGCGCTGGATATTCTTTGTGTTGAAGGCTCAATGCTGCGCGGCCCAAACGGCACGGGCCGATTTCATGTGATGGGTGGCACTGATGTGCCGATGATCGACTGGGTGCAGCAGCTGGCAGCCCGCGCTCGCTACACTGTCGCGGTCGGCAGCTGTGCCGCTTATGGCGGAATTTCGGCCGCCGGAGCCAACATAACCGAGGCCACCGGGCTGCAGTATGAAGGCGAGATCAGCGGTGGCTTGCTGGGAGATGAGTACCGCAGCGATGCCGGTGAGCGGGTGATCAACGTGGCTGGTTGTCCGACTCATCCCAACTGGGTGACAGAAGCACTGATCGAGCTGGCGCTGGGTGAGTTCAGCGCTGAGCGGGTAGACGAGTTTGGTCGGCCGCGTAACTATGCCGACCACCTGGTTCACCATGGCTGTAGCCGCAACGAGTTCTACGAATATAAAGCCAGTGCTGAGCAGCCTGGTGATCAGGGCTGCATGATGGAAAATATGGGCTGCCTGGGCACCCAGGCTCATGCCGACTGTAATATCCGCCCCTGGAATGGTGAGGGCTCCTGTACTCGAGGGGGGTATGCCTGTATCAATTGTACGGCACCTGAGTTTGAAGAGCCGCGACGCAGTTTTAGCGAAACCCCGAAAGTGGCAGGTATACCGGTAGGTTTGCCCACAGATATGCCCAAAGCCTGGTTTGTCGCACTGGCGTCGCTGTCCAAAGCGGCGACACCGGAGCGACTGAAAAAAAATGCCACCTCTGAAAATCTGATTTATCCACCGACGATTCACCCCCATAAAAAAGGATAGTTGCAGCTATGAGTCGTATTCTGGTTGGTCCGTTTAATCGGGTAGAGGGAGATCTGGAAGTCAGCCTGGATATCGCCGGTATTCAGGTGCGCAGCGCTCAGGTCAACTCGCCACTGTTTCGGGGCTTTGAGCAGATCCTGCAGGGCAAACCGGCGCTGGATGCGCTGGTGTATACACCGCGTATCTGCGGTATCTGTTCGGTCAGCCAGTCAGTCGCTTCGGCCTGGGCACTGGCGGATGCCATGCAGCTGACACCGCCGCCGAATGGTGACCGCTGTATCAGCCTGGTGCTGGCCAATGAGAACCTGGCAGATCTGCTGACTCACTTTTATCTGTTTTTTATGCCGGACTTTGCCCGTGAGGTATACCGCAACGAAAGCTGGTTTGCGCCGGTGCAGCAGCGCTTTAAAGCAATCCAGGGCGACGCGGTGCGTGAAGTGTTGCCAGCCCGGGCTGAGTTTCTGCATATGATGGGCTTGCTGGCGGGCAAGTGGCCGCACAGCCTGAGCATTCAGCCCGGTGGTACAGCCAAGCCGGTACAGGCCCAGGAGCGACTGCGGCTACTGGCGATTCTGGCGGGCTTTCGACGTTTTCTGGAAACCAGGCTATTTGGCGCGGATCTGGACTTTATCAGCGCACTGGACAGCGAAGCGGCGTTACGTAACTTTGCTGATCAGGGCGACTGGCGCAGCAGTGACCTGCGCACCTTTATATACCTCAGTGACCAGCTGCAGCTGGAGACGCTGGGCAATGGCTGTGACAACTTTATGAGTTATGGCAGCTACCGGATTGAGGGAACGCGTCAATTCAGCCCGGGGGTACGACGCCGGGGCGGCCCGGTACAATCGCTGGATAGTGCGCTGATTCGTGAAGATCTGTCCCACAGCTGGATGCTGCAGGGTGGTCAGCCGCAGCACCCGAGTAACGGCGTAACCGAACCCTCACTGGATAACCCTGACGGCTACAGCTGGTGCAAAGCGCCCCGGCTCGGTGGTGAGGTGGTGGAAACTGGCGCACTGGCACGGCAGTTTATTAACGGTCACCCGCTGGTTGTGGACCTGATCGAGCGTAGCGGCGGTAATGTTCGTAATCGGATGCTGGCGCGATTACTGGAGCTGGCGCTGGTGGTGCCGATGATGCAGCGCTGGGTAAAAGAGATCGACTTGAAGGGAGTGTTCTGTCACCACGGGAGGCTGCCGGATGTGGCATCCGGGGTGGGAATGATGGAGGCCGCTCGTGGCAGTCTGGGTCACTGGGTGTCAGTCCGGGGCGGCAGGATCGAAAATTACCAGGTGATCGCGCCGACCACCTGGAATTTCAGCCCCCGTGATCACAACGGCGTGCCCGGCGCGCTGGAACAGGCGCTGGCAGGTACTCCGGTCAGAGCGGGAGAACAGGAGCCGGTCGCGGTGCAGCATATCGTGCGCAGCTTCGACCCCTGCATGGTGTGTACCGTTCACTAAGCCTGGCGGCTCCGTTAGCTGTGGGGTGATGCGGTACTGGCAGCGGGCTGAGGCTGGCTGAATGGAAGAGCGAGCAACAGTAGCAGCGCCAGATAAATCAGCCCGGTGCCGATGAACCCGGCTTGATAACCGTTCAGACTGAACAGCAGAGCACCGATGCCGATGCCCAGTAAGGCGCCCAGCTTGGTCGCGCTGTGGCCAACACCAATCCGCTTACCCATGCTGGCGGTGTTGCCCAGCGCGCTGAGCTGAGCAAACAGCAGTGGCAGCAAGGCCCCCAGACAGATCCCCCAGCCAACGCGCACGGCAAAGGCCTGAGCGAAACTGTCGCAACGGGTTTGCAGCAGCATTAACAGCATGGCAGTCGCTGCGACCAGGGCCAGTAACCGGCGGCGCTGTGGCTGATTGCAACGGTCGTAAAGCGGCCCCCACACTGGTGAACTGAGCAGTACGCCCAGGCCGGTTCCGGCATATAGCACCCCGGTCATAAACGTCCCCAGTCCCAGCACCTGGCTGGTATAGAGCGCATAGAAACTGTGGGGCATTCGTTTGGCCAGTTGCGCCAGGGTGATTGCGGTCAGCAGGAGGCCGGGTGATAGCATTGGCAGTGGCTCTGAGGCGATGGCCGTCGCTTTTTTTTGCTTTTTCGCCGGGGGGCCGATTCTGTCGCGAGGCAGGCAGGTTGCCAGCCCTGCCAGGATCAGCAAAAACAGCCCTCCGGCGCGCAGGAACAGCATATCCATACTGATGGTTTCCAGCCAGTAGCCGCCCAGCAGTGGCCCGAGCAGGCTGCCCGCCGCCGTTGCACTCTGGATCTTGCTGAACACGAAACCACGTTTATTGTCGGGACTCAGTTTGCTGGCATAGGCCTGGGTGGCGGCAATAGACCCCGCTCCCAGCCCCTGCAGTAGTCGGATCAGCAAAATGGCGAGCGGGTCCTGCAGCTGGCTCAGCAGCAGCTGGCTCAGGGTCAGGAATGTCAGAGCTCGCAGGATCATGTATTTATGCCCGACCCGGTCGCCGAGGCGGCCCCAGAAGGGCGCGCTGATCATGGCCCCGGCCAGCGGCAGGATGTAGGCCAGCGCGGCCGCGCTGCTGGCCCAGCTGTCAGGTACCTGTTCCAGCTGGCTAAAGTAGAGTGGCCAGAACGGGCCACTCATCTCCATCGCACCAATGGTCAGCAGCTGCGTCAGCCAGAGCAGCCATACCCAGCGTTGCCAGTGCTCAGCGTGCATCACAACGGCTCAGCGGGTTGGTCAGTTCGGTGTAATGATAGCTGTCGTCCTCGGTCAGCATCATGGTCAGCAGGGCTTTCATCTGCCAGTTATCATGGATAAAGCCATGCAGCTCCTGCTGTAACCAGTCTTCTTCAACCTGTCCCTGTAGCTGCTGGCCCAGCTGTTCGATAGCGTGGCGCACCTCCAGCCACAGTGGGGCGTCTGGGCAGCCGTAATACTGGCTGATGGCGCGGATCAGTTCCCCCAGCTGGCTGATCAGCAGGGAATGCACCAGCCGGTTGCGGGCACTGCGGGCGTCATCACAGATCAGTCGACGGTCATGATGCACCACCAGTTCACAGCCGGTCTGTTCAAACCGGGCGCGGTAGATACGAAACGCACCAAAGTCACGGGCGATCAGGCGTTTGAGCTGTCCATCCTTGCTGAATACCAGCACTGAGTTCTGCTGGTGGACCTCCAGCCCCAGACCGGTGAGCAGGTACAGTTGCAGCGGGCCCTGGCAGCAGATGTGAGCAAACCGGGCCAGTAACTGCTGGGCACCGGCCGGGCTGTCCTGGCCCTGTTGCTGCAGTAATTCAACCCACAACGGGTTACCCGCTGGAGTCTCGCTCAGCAATGCCGCACCGGGAATGGCAACCTCGTCGTCGGCGACCTGGCAGGCCAGATTTTCCCGGCACAGGTAGGACAGGTTGGCGGCCAGCTGATCATCGGGCTGCTCAGTATTGTGGTAATGAACGCCGAGGGTTTCGGCCATAAAACCGAAGTGGTCCTTGAGTGTACTGAAACGTTCCAGCAGCTGACCCAGCAGTCGGCTCATCCGTGGGCCCATATGGGCGGACCGGGTGGAGAGCAGGCGGACGGCGCTGGTCATATGAATGGCTACGGGGACTTTCAGGTACGGTGTGCCGGGCTGCTCTGGCAGCATGGTGCGAAATGACAGGCTGGCCCTGCTGGGGATTTCCAGCCCAGAGAGGATGACCAGCTGGCGGCTCTGCAGCTGAGCCGCAAAGCGTTGTGGCAGGATGTTATTCCGTTGCCAGGGGTGCAGAGGAATCGGCAGGTAGCTGGCCGGGTTCAGTCCTTCTTTTGTCAGGGCTGCCTGCCACTGTGTCGTCAACGCCGGGAAGTTCTGCTGCCAGTATTCAAGCGCATCCAGGCCCCGGTCTGATTCCTGTTGCAGAGCACTGCGGGCCAGTGCCGCCAGCTGCAGGGCGGCCCCCCCTTCGAAGTCAGGTGAGTACTGTAAAATTTCGGTCAGTGACAGCTGGGGTTTACTGCGATCAATCGGATGGCTGGGGTGGCCGATCGCTGCCCATTGCTCCAGCAGGCTGTAATGCTGGTGCAGCGGTACGGTGGTAAGCCATTGCCAGAAGCTTGCGCCCGGCTGGCCCTGTTGCTGCAATTGCTGACCCCAGCGCGTGCGCCAGGCCAGTGCCAGAGTGCTGTTAAACAGACTCTGTCGCAGGGAATCGCTCAGCTGGGCAATACGTTGCGGGCTGCTATGGTCGATCAGCAGGCCAAACAACCGGGTCAGTGACACGGGCTGCTGCTGGTGATCAAGGATTACGGCACAGTGGCGTAGCTGGTCCTGAGTATCGGTGTTGAAATCCTGTAGCTGAAACTGCTGGCCAGCCAGTGACAGCCGGTTCTGCTGACGTTGCGCCAGCCCTTCGCGCAGCATGGCATTGAGCAGTTTGACCCGGCAGCTGGCGGCAGCCCGGTCAGCCTGTGTCAGGATATCCTGGGGACTGAGCTGCACCTGTTCGAGGGCCTGCTGCTGTTCGGTCTGTTGCAGCCAGTGCTGTAAGGGTAAGTGAGTTGGGGCTGAGGCCAGGCTATTCATGCGTTGCTGACCTCCGCCGTGGCACACAGAGGAGCTACAATCGGATTGCTCAGCGGGACATAGCCTGCTTCTTTGTCGGCCTGTTTCTGTACCCGGATCAGCAGGTTAGTTTTGTTGGGCAATGGCGCACCGGCCAGCACCCCGGACAGTACCTCGCTGGCATGGCTGGATGGGAACCGTTGCAGGTAATCCTGCAGCACTTCACCCAGCACAGCCCGCAGCTGATGTTTCAGGATAGGGTCGCCGCCAGCAATATAGAAAATGGCCTGGAACAGGTTGTTGATAAACAGGCAATAGGCCACCCGCTGCCAGCCTTTTTCCCGGCTGTAGCGCATCGCTTTCTGGCCCTGGGCTGACAGTGCAGTGTCTGTGTCCAGCGGCCAGGCTTCGCGTACCAGTTTGGTGCCTTCCATATCGCGCAGGATAACTTTACCAGGGACGTCGCCCTGCATACCCAGCAGTACGTTCTGCAGGTGAGGCTCAAAGATCAGCCCGCGCTCGAAGTATGCATAGAGTACTGGCTGACACAGGCGTTCGGCGTAGTGCTGGAACCATCGCAGTGCCGCGCTGTTAAAGGCGAGGTCGTGGCGGCGGGCGTACTGGCCAATCAGGGTGCGAGCCCGGTTGGGTCCAAAAGGGTTTTCTGAGAACAGACTGCCTGCCACGGCCGGACTATAGCTGGCCAGATTCTCGGTGCTGAAGTTGGCGCGGAAGATCATGGCAAAGGCTTCCTGCACCAGGATGTTCTGCTCGCTGTTGGCCAGCTGTGGGTTGACGGTACTCCAGCCAGGCTCAAGTAGTAATTGCAGATCGGGGAACACCTGAGGCAGCTGTTGCTGTTCCAGCAGCTGGGATAGATAAAGTGCAGTTTCCAGTTCATAGACAGCGTTTTTACGCAGGCAGTTGGTCAGTCGTATATGTAGTGAGCCTTTGTAGAAGTGCTGGCTGTCCGGGCTGTACAGGGTGCGCACGGATGAGGTGGCGTAAAACGGTTTGCCCTGCGGGCCAAGGTCCAGCAGCTGGCCGTCAGCCAGCAGTTGCTGCACCGGTGCCAGTGAGCGGATATAACCGGCCTGCCATGGGTGGCAAGGGATCGGCTGGAAGCCTGGTGGAATATCCAGGGCCTGGGGCAGGTCCTGGTTGATCATCTGGGCAGCACTGATCTGGCCGTTATCAGCCTGCTGAAACAGGGCCGGGGCAACGGCAAAATAATGCAGCTGGAATGCGCTGCCAAACTCGGGTGAATAGTGCTGTAGCTGCTGTGGATCAAAGCCGACCCGAGCCTTCGGCGCGGGATGGAAGGCATGGCCCAGACTCATCTGCTGTTCACTGCTGATGTAGGCGTCCACGGCATCGGTTTGGGTAGTCTGGCAATAGGGAGCCTGCTGAAGTAACAGCCCGATAAAGTCGCGGCTGTTATCGATCTGGCCCAGTAGTTCTTCATTCAGCGGTTGACCAAAGTGGAGACACAGCTCTTGCACCAGCTGTCGGGTGACGGTCGCAAACGGTAATGCCTGTAGAGGCTCGCCGCCATAGCATTGGGTCAGGTAGCGCAGGTTGGCGCTGAAGTCGTTGCTGTCGACCAGCAGGCTGAGGCTGCGGGCCTGTTGTGGCAGATCGATCCGTAACAGGTGGCCACCGTGCTGACGCCAGCTACGATGGAGTTCCAGTGGCCAGTGCTGCTGATCAGGCTGATCGCTGAAGTCGATCTGCTGGTGGACGCAGGCGTGTTCACGCAGGTAGCAGTTGAGCAGGCTCTGGAGTGCGTACTGCTCGGCTCTGACGGACACAGGAACGGAGTAGGTCATCTGTGGAGTATCCCTTTATAGAGTGGTTAGGCGTGATTTTCGGATAGTGCAGCCAGCCACAAGCCTTCAGTGGTCATCAGACTGAATCGGTTGTGTTGGTGGTTCTGGGCTGGGGGTGAATAGACAACAGCGAGCGAGTGCTCGCTGTTGTGGTGTGTGTCAGAACGAAAAGGCGGTTTCCAGGTACACCTGGCGTGGGTTGCCGACAAACAGCCCGGCCAGCTGGGTGTCGTCACGGGTGAAGTAGCGTTTATCAAACAGGTTCTTCACTCCCAGGGCGACCCAGCCATCCGGGCTGATGCTGTACTGGCCACGGGCGTTGACGAAGCCGTAGCCCGGGATGCTGCCTTTGTAGCCCAGCTCATTTTCCCAGTCGGCAAGATCCGCGCTGGTTTTGTTGAGGACATCGGCGAACTGACCGCTCTGGGCGTAGACGCTGGCGTTGAATAGCCATGGCTGGGTATCCCAGCTCAGGCCCAGGGTTGCTACATGCTCAGGGGCAAAGGGCATCTCTTTACCTGCCAGAGAGTTGTTTTTGCTGTCTACGCCTTCAGTGAATTCAGCATCCAGCCAGGTGTAGCTGGCGTTAGCTGACAGACCTGGATACAGGGTGTCGAGTTGCCACTGGGCTGCCAGTTCGATACCGCGATGGCGGCTTTCGGCAGCATTGAAGAACAATGTCTTGCCGGTGTCCTGATCGTAGGAGCTGAACAGGCGATCTTCGAAGTCAATGTTGAACAGGGTGACCTCGGCGTGCCAGTCGTCCTGCAGCAGGTTCAGGCCGATTTCAGCCACCTGGGCTTTTTCCGGGGTGAGGTTTTCGTTCTTGCTCAGGGCGTTAAACGTCACACTGCCAAACGAGCTGTTGTAGTTGGCGAACAGGTTGAGGCTGTCGTTGACGTGGTACAGCACGTTCAGGGATGGCAGCCATTCACTGTTGTCATTGCTGCGAGCGTCGTAACCGGCGACATTGGGCTTGTCGACACCCAGGTCGATGTTCTCGTAACGTACACCCGGGGTGATCTCAAAGTTATTCCAGACGATGCGGTCATCCAGGTACAGTGCATGCGCCTGGGTGTCACCGGTTACCGTTTTGCTGGCCAGCGCTGTTTCGGCACCGATGACCGTCAGAGTGTCGTCGATAGCAATCGTGTTCTGCTCTTCGCGGGCATTTTCTTCCAGGTAGCGGTAACCGAGTGAAAACTCGTGGGTCAGGCCGCCCAGTTCCAGTGCCTGGCCATAGCGTGCTTCAACCGCTGAGGTGTCGTAGTAACGGGGCTTGCGGTAATAGGTGGTGCCTTTGGATGGGTTGATAACGTTACGCAGGTTCAGGTAGGTAAACTCACGCATGCTGTCGGTGTAGTAGGCGGTGATATCAAACCACTGGCTGGCCGAGAGCTTGTCTTCATAGCGCAGTACGGCTTCTTTACGGTAGCCCTTGAAGCGATCCAGTGGGCGGGCGCTCTGGAAAGGATCGGCGTCAAACTCGGCCTGAGTCAGGCCGCCGGGCATTTCGTTGTCGGCATCATAGTAGTGCAGTCGACCGCTCAATTTGCCGGTATCGCTCACCGCGTAGCTGTACTTGAACATCAGGTCATCAATATTGCTGTCGCTGTGTTCACGGAAGCTGTCACCCTGCTGAGTGGAGTACATCAGTGCCCAGCCAAGGTCGCCGTTGGTGTCACCTACAAACAGGTCTGCATTTTTCTGGCCGACCCCACCCGCGCCACTATCAGACCACCAGGCACCTTTTAATCGGGTGCTGACGGTCAGCTCGTCCGGGATTTCTTTGGTATTCAGGTTGATGATGCCACCCACATTCTGTGGCCCATAGCGGACTGAACCGCCATTTCGTACCACATCAATACTGTCCAGATTACCCAGCAATGCCGGCGCAATGGACAGGTGCGGCATACCATAAGGGGCAACGGCCAGGGGGATACCATCAAGCAGTACATTGGTATGGGCAGAAAAACGGGGGGTCATGCCACGTACGCCAATGCGCATCTGACTTTCGGAGTTACCGCTGTTTTCCGGGATAAACACCCCTGGCACCAGTCGCAGAGCATCCTGAATGTTACTGCTGCCTTCACGACTGAAATCTTCGCTGTCGACCAGGGTGCGTGCACCGGCATGGTTGAAAATCTGTTCTTCCTGAGCGTTCTGCAACCAGTCACCCACAATGGTGAGTGTTTCCTGTGTTGTGACTGTCTCAGCGGCCCAGGCGGGGCTGGTTAACGCAGCACTGATAGCAAAACACAGTGGTGAAAGTCGAAGTGTAGAAGATTTCATTGGCATCCGGTCATCCATAGCGGCATGTAAAAAATGTAAAGGTTGTGGCGAATTGTTGTCATTTGCATTTAGTTGTCAATTCTGGCTTTTTGAAAAATGTAACGAGTGGGCCGTTGACGTCGATCAGCAAGGGAGGGTTTCAAGGGAGGGGAGAGGTGCGATCACTGCCCTGAAACGATCAGGGCAGCGGTCATTATTGCAGGGGTCAGTGGCTGAGCGGTAGCGCCAGTGTGGTGTCCAGCATGCGGTTGGAAAACCCCCATTCGTTATCATACCAGGCCATCACCTTAACCAGCCGGTCGTTGACCCGGGTCTGGCTGCTGTCGAAGATGGATGAAGCAGGGTTGTGATTAAAATCAATGGAGACCAGCGGCAGGCTGTTGACCGTCAGTATGCCGCGCAGTGGGCCATTGGCAGCGTCGGCAATAACCTGATTCACTTCTTCTACGCTGCTATTCCGGCTGGCAACAAAACTCAGATCGACCAGTGACACATTGGCGGTGGGTACGCGTACGGCCATACCATCCAGTTTGCCCGCCAGTTCTGGTAGCACCAGCCCGACAGCTGCAGCGGCACCGGTTTTGGTTGGGATCATTGACTGGGTTGCGCTACGGGCGCGGTACAGATCGCTGTGGGCGACATCGGTCAGGTGCTGATCGTTGGTGTAGGCGTGGATGGTGGTCATCAGTCCCTGTTCAATACCCAGTGCGTTATGTAGCGGCTGGGCGATCGGTGCCAGACAGTTGGTGGTGCAGGATGCGTTGGAGATGATCTGGTGATTGGGGCTGAGGCTCTGGTGGTTGATGCCATACACAATGGTGGCATCAGCGTCGCTGGCGGGGGCTGAAATGATGACTTTGCGGGCCCCTGCTTCCAGGTGGGCAGCGGCTGTGCTGCGCTGAGTGAACAGGCCGGTACATTCGTATACGACATCAATGTCCAGCTCGGCCCAGGGCAGGCGGGCTGGGTCGCGCTCGGCGCAGATACGGATCAGATCGTTATTGACCCGCAGGGCCTTGTCTTCCAGTTCAATGTCACCTGCAAAGATGCCGTGTACCGAGTCGTATTTCAGCAGGTGGGCGTTGGTGGCAGCGTCTGACAGGTCGTTGATGGCAACGATCTGTATCTGCTGGCGCTTCCCTGATTCATACAGGGCACGCAGTATGTTGCGGCCGATACGGCCAAATCCATTTATCGCTACTCGAATCGTCATAAGGCACCTTCTGATTAAGCTGTAATAGAGTGATGCACTACCGTTAACGTCGACAGACCGGAACCTGTGGTGTCCTTAAAACCATGGGCCTGCCCGTTATATTTGCCTGATCCATGAAGGGGCGTCAATGGCAGGTGAATGTGTTGGTAGCCGGATTAACGGTCTGTTGGGTGCTGATTCCTGCTCAGAAACTGGGTCAATCTCTGCTGCTGCTGAGGGTTCAGGCGTAGCCCCAGCTTGCTGCGTCGCCAGAGAATATCCTCGGTTGTCTGAGCCCATTCGGCCTGCTGAAGCCAGCGAACTTCTTGCTCATATAAACCTGCACCAAAATGTATCCCCATTCCTTCGACAGACTCACAGTTCTGCAGAAAGTTCGTACACAGGGTGCCGTAACTGCGCACGTAGCGACGTAATACCTGTGGTGCCAACCAGGGGTAACAGGTGCTGAGTTGTTGCAGCAGTTGAGGCTGGCTGTCGAAGTCTCCGCCGGGCAGGTGGGCATGTTCTGTCCAGGCAGGGCCCGCTGTCGGGAAGCCGGGAACCAGCTGGTCAACGGCGGCCTGCGCCAGTTTGCGATAGGTGGTAATTTTGCCGCCAAATACTGAAAGGAGGGGGGCTTGCTGCGCAGGTGCATCCAGTGTCAGTTGATAGTCCCGGCTGGCGGTCTGGGCGCTGTTTGCTGCGTTATCCAGCAGGGGGCGAACGCCAGCGTAGCTGTGGACAATATCGTCGGTGCTGAGCTGTTGCTGGAAATACTGATTGCTGGTGGTGATCAGGTAGTCCATTTCGGCCGTGGAGATAGTGGCACTGGCGGGATCCCCCTGGTATTCAACATCGGTGGTGCCGATCAGTGAAAAGTCATCTTCATAGGGGATCACGAACACAATGCGCTTATCCTGATGTTGCAGAATATAGGCGTGGGGCTGGCAATGTAGCCGCGGCACGATGATGTGGCTACCTTTCACCAGCCGGATCTGTTGTGGTACAGGCTGGTGGAGGCTGTGTTCAAGCAGCTGGCTGACCCAGGGGCCGGCGGCATTGACCAGGCTGCGCGCCTGTATCTGATACTGCTGCCCGCTATTGCTGTCTTCCAGTGTGACCTGCCAGATATGGTCAATACGCTGAGCCTGTACACAGCGGGTCCGCGGCCGGATGCAGGCGCTTTTATCACGGGCGGCCATGGCATTGAGTATGACCAGCCGGGCATCATCCACCCAGCCATCGGAATATTCATAGCCCCGGCGCAGGTGTGGTTGAAGCGGGCTGTCGGCAGTAAAAGTGAGTGCATGGCTGGCGGCCAGGGTGGTGCGATGGCTCAGATGATCATAGAGAAACAGCCCTGCACGGATCACCCAGCCCGGACGTAGTTGCGGCTGGTGGGGCAGGCGAAACCGCAGTGGCCAGATGATATGAGGCGCTTTCTTTAACAGCACTTCACGTTCAGCCAGTGCCTCACGTACCAGTCGGAACTGGTAATGTTCCAGATAACGCAGGCCGCCATGGATCAGTTTGCTGCTGCGCGAAGAGGTGGCAGAGCCGAGGTCGTTCATCTCACATAACATCACATCCAGACCACGACCGGCCGCATCCAGCGCAATGCCCACCCCATTTATACCACCACCAATAACCAGTACCTGATAAATGTGGTTCTCCATCGCCCGGCCCTCCTGTTTGTGACTTAAGATTAGCAGGCGTGTGTCGCAGAGTTGGATGAGGGTTAAGTGATGAATCACTACATACTGGCAATTGATCAGGGCACGACGAGCTCCAGGGCGCTGTTATTTAATCATGCAGGGGATATCTGTGGTGTGGCGCAGCAGGAATTCCCTCAGTACTTTCCGCAGGATGGCTGGGTGGAACATAGCCCGGCAGACCTCTGGCAGACCGTGCTGGATAGTTGCCGTGAGGTGCTATTGCAGCAGCAGGTCGACGCCAGCCAGTTGACGGCGATCGGTATTACCAACCAGCGGGAAACGACACTGATCTGGGATCGTAAAACAGGTGCGCCGGTTTATAACGCCATTGTCTGGCAGGACCGGCGCACCAGTGGTCAGTGTCAGGCGATGAAAGCGCAGGGGCTGGAACCTCGGGTGGCTGAAAAAACCGGCCTGTTGCTGGATCCTTACTTCTCGGCGACCAAAATCAGCTGGTTGCTGGATGAAGTGCCTGGTGTGCGTGACCGGGCTATGCGCGGTGAGCTGGCATTTGGCACGGTGGACAGCTGGCTGCTCTGGTGTCTGACGGATGGTCAGCAGCATCGTACCGATGCCACTAACGCCTCCCGTACCTTACTGTTCAATATTCACAGCCAGCAGTGGGACGATGAGCTACTGGAACTGTTTGATATTCCAGCCAGCCTGCTGCCCGAAGTGATGGATACGGCTGCGGAGTTCGGTGAAACGGCTGAGGATTATCTCGGCGCAGCCGTACCAGTATGTGCCATGGCCGGTGATCAGCAGGCCGCGCTGTTCGGCCAGACCTGCTTCGAGCCTGGGATGGCGAAGAGTACCTACGGTACCGGCTGCTTTGTGATGCTTAATACTGGTGACCAGATCTTGCAGTCACGCAGTCGATTGCTGACAACGGTGGCCTATCGGCTGGCAGGTCAGCCGACTTATGCGCTGGAGGGCAGTATTTTTGTGGCGGGTGCGGCGGTGCAGTGGCTGCGTGATGGACTGAAGCTGATTGCCGGTGCCGGCGAAACTGAGTTACTGGCAACCCAGACCGATCCCGATCATGGGGTTTACCTGGTACCAGCCTTTACCGGGCTGGGAGCCCCGTACTGGGACCCGGATGCCCGTGGCGCTATTTTCGGTTTGACCCGGGATACCGGTATTAAAGAGATTGTCACGGCTGGTTTGCAGTCGGTCTGTTATCAGACTAAGGACTTACAGAAGGCGATGGAGTCAGACGGGGTGCGGCTGGGTACGTTACGGGTGGATGGCGGCATGGCTGTGAATAACTGGTTGCTACAGTGTCTGGCGGATGTGCTGGATGCCCAGGTTGAGCGACCCGACGTTATTGAAACCACGGCACAGGGGATTGCCTGGCTGGCCGGGTTGCAGGCTGGGGTGTATGCCTCACTGGATGAGCTGAAAGGCCACTGGCGTTGTGCGCGAGCATTTAGCCCGGTTATGAGTAAAGCGGATAGGGATGGTTTCTACGCGGGCTGGCTGAAGGCGGTATCCCGAGTTAAGGAGGGTGGCTGAGCGCTTCTGCTGGCACTGGATGTTGTGATTTCATCTTTCTGTCATTTATTTCCCAAACCCTGTTGACCCCCACGCTCAGATGCGTA
>OJDH01000467.1_pt1 | contig 14249 bp, 28 predicted proteins | sample 1592761 | NCBI WGS metagenome assembly OJDH01 (sample SAMN05416855, study PRJEB24817) | seawater metagenome | isolation source: Sea water | place: Canada:Atlantic | collected 2013-11
CACTCCTTACAGGCGAGTTTTAGCGGTTCTGATGCTGTGTTAACGAGCTTAACCGCAGAATAACTATGCTCTTCTTGCCTCAGTACCGCTAAACTCTCGCTGAGCGATCAAGTCTTTATACTGATTGGTATCAAAGGGGGATGCAAGTGATCCAAGAGAAGATAATGAGAACAATGGTTCCAAAATTCAGACATAAAAAAGCCGGGCTATTGCCCGGCTTTTTACAACGAAACCTTAATTACTCAGCAGAGTCATCAGCTTCAACAGCTTCAGCATCTTCTGGGCGACCTACTAGTTCAATATACGCCATAGGCGCTTTATCACCAGTACGTAGACCGCACTTAAGGATACGGGTATATCCACCAGGACGTTCCTGGTAGCGTGGACCCAATTCATTGAATAACTTACCTACGACTTCAGCGTCGCGTGTACGAGCAAATACCAAACGGCGATTTGCTACGCTATCACTTTTAGCAAGTGTTATTAGAGGTTCAACTACGCGACGCAATTCTTTCGCTTTAGCAACAGTAGTCTTGATCACTTCGTGACGAACTATTGAGCATGCCATGTTACGGAACATAGCTTGGCGATGACTGCTGTTACGGTTCAGTTGACGACCACTCTTACGATGGCGCATGACTAATCCTTATTACCTAATTCTGTACAGATCTGGACTTAAAGGTCGTCTGCTAAACTAGCTGGAGGCCAGTTTTCAAGACGCATACCTAACGACAGTCCGCGAGACGCTAAAACATCCTTAATTTCAGTAAGAGATTTCTTACCTAAGTTAGGAGTCTTAAGCAGCTCAACTTCAGTACGTTGTACCAGATCACCGATATAATGAATCGCTTCAGCCTTCAAACAGTTAGCTGAACGTACAGTTAGCTCTAAATCGTCGACAGGACGTAGCAAAATCGGATCGAACTCCGGCTTCTCTTCTTTCTGCTCTGGCTCAGTAACATCACGAAGTTCAACAAACGCATCTAGCTGTTCAGCTAAAATAGTTGCAGAACGACGAATTGCTTCCTCAGGATCAATAGTACCGTTTGTGGTCATATCAATAACGAGTTTATCTAAGTCAGTACGCTGTTCAACACGTGCAGCTTCTACATTGTAGGCTATACGAGCGACAGGTGAGAAAGAAGCATCGACCAACAAGCGACCGATAGGGCGATCATCGTCTTCAGTTTGTGCACGGGCTGATGCCGGTACATAACCACGACCACGCTCTACGCGAATACGCATGCTGATATCATTATTACCTGTCAAATGACAAATAACATGATCAGGATTCATGATGGTAACATCACCATCATGCGTGATATCTGCTGCAGTAACAGGGCCTGCGCCTGACTTACTTAACGTAAGCATAGCTTCGTCTTTTCCTTCGACCACAACTGCTAAACCTTTAAGGTTTAGTAGGATCTCAAGAACATCCTCTTGCACGCCTTCCTTGCTACTGTATTCATGCAGTACACCATCGATCTCTACTTCGGTTACCGCGCAGCCTGGCATTGACGACAATAGGATACGACGCAACGCGTTGCCTAAAGTGTGACCGAAACCACGTTCAAGCGGCTCTAGTGTAACTCTGGCACGTGTTGGATTAACCTGCTCGATATCAACGAGACGCGGTCTAAGAAATTCTGTAACAGAACCCTGCATTGTGTCCTCTCTTTTGTATTAACTTTACTTAGAGTAAAGTTCGACGATGAGCTGTTCGTTAATTTCCGCAGATAAATCACTACGCTCAGGTAGACGCTTGAAAGCACCTTCCATCTTAGTGTTATCAACTTCAACCCATGTTGGCTTTTCGCGTTGAGAAGCAACTTCTAAAGCAGCAATAATACGCGCTTGCTTCTTAGACTTCTCACGAATGCTCACTACATCATTCGCAGACACTTTGAATGATGGAATGTTAACAACGCTGCCATTTACCATAATCGACTTGTGACTTACAAGCTGACGTGATTCAGCGCGAGTAGCACCAAAACCCATACGGTAAACAACGTTATCAAGACGGGTTTCTAAAAGAGTAAGTAGGTTTTCACCAGTGTTACCTTTAGCACGTGCAGCGTCTTTGTAGTAGTTACGGAATTGCTTTTCAAGCACACCATAAGTACGACGAACTTTTTGCTTCTCGCGTAGCTGAACACCATACTCAGACAAACGGGTCTTACGAGCGCCGTGTTGTCCAGGTGCAGTTTCAAGCTTACACTTCGAATCGATTGCTCTCACGCCGCTTTTTAGGAAAAGGTCTGTACCTTCTCTGCGGCTGAGCTTGAGCTTTGGACCCAAGTATCTTGCCATGTTCTTTCTCCAACTATCCTATTAAAAACGACGAGTTATACGCGACGTTTCTTAGGAGGACGACAACCATTATGAGGGATAGGCGTCACATCGGTAATATTGGTTATTTTATAACCAACCGAGTTTAGTGCACGAATCGCTGATTCGCGCCCTGGACCTGGACCCTTTACAAAAACTTCAAGGTTTTTAACACCGTAGTCCTGAGCAGCAGTACCTGCACGCTCAGCAGCAACCTGTGCAGCAAAAGGGGTAGATTTACGTGAACCACGGAAACCTGAACCACCTGAAGTTGCCCAAGATAGTGCATTACCTTGACGATCAGTAATGGTAATAATTGTGTTGTTGAAAGACGCGTGGATATGCGCCATACCATCAGCAACCTGTTTACGTACACGCTTACGCGGAGAACGTGACGGAACTTTAGCCATTTCGGTTTACCCCGTTACTTTCTGATTGGTTTACGTGGACCTTTACGCGTACGCGCATTGGTCTTAGTACGTTGCCCACGAAGAGGCAGGCTACGACGGTGACGTATTCCACGGTAACAACCAAGGTCCATAAGACGTTTGATGTTCATGGAAACTTCACGACGCAAATCACCTTCTACAGTGTATTCGGCAACTGCTTCGCGTAGTGTATCAATTTGAGCTTCGCTCAATTCCTTGATCTTAGCGTCTTCAGCAACAGAAGTAGCCGCGCAGATTGCTCTTGCGCGAGTACGGCCAATGCCGAAGATTCCAGTCAATGCGATGACTGTATGCTTATGATCAGGAATGTTAATGCCAGCGATACGGGCCACTATGCACTCCTAAATAGTTAATGGTTATCTGTGAAAAGCCCGGTAGGATACTCGACAGATAACAGTTTTGCAAATAAAATTTTGTTCAGCCCGAACAGGGCTGAACAAATGTTTTTAGCCTTGACGCTGTTTGTGTTTAGGTTCAACACAAATCACACGTACAACGCCACTACGTTTGACGATCTTGCAATTACGGCAGATCTTCTTCACGGAAGCTCGAACTTTCATTTCATCACTCCGAGAAAACTGACTTAGCGACCAAAGCGATCTAAGTTCGCTTTGTTAACTAGATTAGCTTTCTTCATTACAGATTCATACTGATGAGACATCATATGAGTCTGAACTTGAGCCATGAAGTCCATGATTACGACTACCATAATAAGTAGTGAAGTACCGCCAAAATAGAACTGTACTTTCCACGTAATTAACATGAACTCCGGAATTAAACAGATAAAGGTAATGTACAGTGCGCCTGCTAATGTCAAGCGAGTCATAACCTTATCAATGTAACGCGAAGTCTGTTCTCCAGGACGGATCCCGGGAATAAACGCACCACTCTTCTTCAAGTTATCTGCTGTTTCGCGTGGGTTAAACACCAACGCAGTATAGAAGAAACAGAAAAAGATGATTGCTGACGCATACAATAATGAGTAGAGCGGCTGTCCTGGTGACACAGCAAGTGAAAAATCACTTAACCATGATAAGGACTCATTCTGACCAAACCACTGTGCTAGTGTGCCTGGGAACAAAATGATGCTCGACGCAAAAATTGGTGGTATTACACCTGCCATGTTTATCTTAAGCGGTAGATGTGTGCTTTGCGCTGCGAAAACCTTACGGCCCTGCTGACGCTTTGCATAGTTAACGACGATACGACGTTGACCACGTTCCACAAATACAACGAAATAAGTTACAGCAAATACAATGACCGCTATCAACAATAATACGAGTACGTTTATGTCGCCTTGACGCGCCTGCTCAGCCGTTTGGCCGATAGCAGATGGTAGGCCAGCAACAATACCTGCGAAAATTAATATCGAGATACCGTTTCCTATGCCTCGCTCGGTAATCTGTTCACCTAGCCACATTAGGAACATTGTTCCTGTCACTAAGCTCACAACTGCAACAAAGTAAAAACCAAATCCAAGATTTACAACTAAACCTGGAACTAAGTTAGGTAGACCTGTTGCGATACCGATTGCCTGGAATGTACCCAGGACCAATGTGCCGTATCGAGTATATTGACTGATCTTCTTACGTCCAGATTCACCTTCCTTTTTCAGTTCGGCGAGTGCTGGATGCACGACTGTCAACAACTGCATGATAATCGATGCCGAAATATACGGCATGATTCCCAATGCGAAGATAGAAGCACGTTCAAGGGCACCACCAGAGAACATGTTAAACATGCCTAGGATGGTCCCCTTCTGCTGATTGAACAGCTCTGCTAATACAGCAGCGTCAATACCAGGAATTGGTACAAACGAACCGGCTCTAAAGACGATAATCGCACCAATCACGAACAGGAGGCGAGTCTTCAGTTCAGAAAATCCACCTTTCGCGCTTTTTAAATCAAGTCCTGGTTTTGCCATCGACGTATTATTCCTCGATCTTTCCGCCGGCAGCTTCAATAGCTGCACGTGCACCTTTGGTTACCTTTAGACCTTTAACAGTCACAGGGCGCTCAATGGTACCTGAAAGAACGATTTTAGCAAACTGTATGTTGCGAGTAACAAGATTCGCATCTTTCAGTGTACTCAAATCGACAACATCACCGTTAACTTTTGCTAATTCGCTTATACGAATTTCGGCAGATACCAACGCTTTACGCGAGGTAAAACCGAACTTAGGCAAACGAATCTTAAGTGGCATTTGACCACCTTCGAAACCGACGCGAACGCCGCCGCCAGAACGAGACTTCTGACCTTTGTGACCGCGGCCACAAGTTTTACCAGTGCCTGAACCGATACCGCGACCTACACGCTTAGCTGCTGATTTAGCACCTGCAGCAGGTGATAGAGTATTTAGACGCATCTTATACTTCCTCCACCGAAACCATGTAGTAAACCTTATTAATCATACCGCGAACAGAAGGAGTATCTTCAACTTCGACAGTGTGATTAATGCGGCGTAGACCTAGACCTAAAAGAGACGCACGGTGCTTTGGTAAGCGGCCGATTGAACTTTTATTCTGAGTTACTTTAATTGTTTTAGTAGCCATGGTGCATTAACCTCGAATTTCATTAACATTCAGGCCACGCTTAGCTGCAATTTGTGATGGTGACTTCATGTGCACCAACGCATCTACAGTTGCGCGAACGATGTTAATCGGGTTAGTAGAACCGTATGCTTTTGACAGAACGTTATGAACGCCTGCTACTTCCAATACGGCACGCATTGCGCCACCGGCAATAATACCGGTACCGTCTGATGCTGGTTGCATGTAAACACGCGATCCAGTGTGACGGCCCTTTACAGGGTGGTGCAGAGTACCATTGTTCAATTCAACAGAAACGATGTTACGACGAGCTTTTTCCATCGCTTTCTGAATTGCTGCTGGTACTTCACGCGCTTTACCATAGCCAAAACCAACTTTACCATTACCATCACCGACTACAGTTAGTGCAGTGAAGCTAAAGATACGTCCGCCTTTAACTACTTTTGAAACACGATTCACTGCAACTAATTTCTCTTGCAGGTCATCTTTTTGTTGTTGAGCTTCGAATTTAGCCATTTTCATCATTCCTTAGAACTTGAGGCCAGCTTCACGAGCGGCGTCTGCTAATGCAGCTACACGTCCATGATACTTGAAACCGGAACGATCGAATGCAACTACAGTAACGCCTTTTTCGATAGCGCGTTCAGCAACGATTTTACCCACTACTTTAGCGGCATCAACGTTACCAGTGTACTTTAGTTGCTCAGTTACCGATTTCTCAGCAGTCGAAGCTGACGCCAATACCTGTGAATCAGGACTAATTACCTGAGCATAGGTGTGACGTGGTGTACGATGTACAACCAGACGATTAACGCCCAGCTCTTGGATCTTCTTACGGGCGCGTAATGCGCGACGTAAGCGAGATGTTTTCTTATCCATATCGCGTTACCTACTTCTTCTTAGCCTCTTTACGACGTACTTGTTCGTCAGCATAGCGAACACCTTTACCTTTGTAAGGCTCTGGTGGACGGTAACCGCGAATCTCTGCTGCGACTTGTCCAACAAGCTGCTTATCAGTACCAGAAAGTACGATTTCAGTTTGTGATGGACAAACAGCTGTAACGCCGTCTGGGAGTTCATGTACTAGTGGGTGTGAAAAACCTAGAGTCAAATCAACGCCTTTACCAGCGATCTTCGCACGGTAACCGACACCAACTAACTGTAGTTTCTTTTCAAAACCAGCAGTAACACCAACAACCATATTGTTGATTAGAGCTCGAGCTGTACCCGCTTGAGCGGCAGTTTTCACGCCTTCAACTGGGCTACACTTGATTTCATTGTTTTCAACAACAATAGAAACTTCAGTGTTAATCACTCGAGTCAAACTACCTTTAGTACCTTTTACGGTGATAGTTTGTTCGTTTAAAGTCACTTCTACGCCTGCAGGAATAGCGACTGGTGCTTTTGCGACACGAGACATTGCTTGCTCCTTTATGCTACGTAGCAGATAACTTCCCCGCCCATGCCATTTTGGCGGGCAGTACGATCAGTCATCAAACCTTTAGAAGTGGATACAATTGCGACACCCAAACCGCCCATAACCTTTGGAAGTTCGTCTTTACCTTTGTAAATACGAAGACCAGGACGGCTAACGCGCTGGATAGTCTCAACGACTGGCTGACCTTGGAAATACTTTAACGTAATTTCAAGAACAGGCTTGGCTTCATCTGCTACGGCGTAGTCAGCAATATAACCTTCTTCTTTAAGCGTTTTCGCGATAGCGATTTTTAGCTTAGCAGAAGGCATAGATACTGATACGTGTTTAGCAGCTTGGCCATTACGAATACGGGTTAACATATCCGCTATAGGATCTTGCATGCTCATATAAGCTTACTCCGTGACAAGGTGTTTACCAGCTGGCCTTACGTAGGCCAGGAACTTCACCGCGCATAGTTGCTTCACGTAATTTAATACGGCTAAGGCCGAATTTACGTAAATAACCATGTGGGCGACCAGTTTGACTACAACGATTACGCTGACGCGCTGCGCTAGAGTCACGTGGTAGACCTTGCAACTTAAGAACTGCATCCCAACGATCTTCATCAGAAGTTGTTGGATTGCTAATGATAGCCTTAAGAGCTAGACGCTTTTCAGCGAACTTAGCCACGAGCTTGGCACGTTTTACTTCACGTGCTTTCATTGAACTTTTTGCCATTACGCTACCCTTATTTCTTGAATGGGAAGTTAAAGGCTTCAAGCAGAGCTCGGCCTTCTTCGTCATTCTTCGCAGAAGTAGTGATCACAATATCCATACCGCGGATCTTATCGATTTTATCGTATTGGATCTCAGGAAAGATAATCTGCTCACGTACGCCCATTGCGTAGTTACCACGGCCATCGAACGACTTAGCGCTCATACCACGGAAATCACGAATACGCGGGATTGCGATATCAACTAAACGCTCTAAGAATTCCCACATACGCTCACCGCGCAGTGTAACCTTACAGCCTATCGGGTAGCCTTCACGGATTTTAAAACCAGCAACTGACTTACGAGCTACAGTCACTACTGGCTTTTGACCAGCGATAGCAGTCATGTCACGAAGCGCATGCTCCATAACCTTCTTATCTGCTACTGCTTCGCCAACACCCATGTTTAGGGTGATTTTCTCAATCCGAGGGACTTGCATGACACTGGTATATCCAAACTTCTTTAAAAGTTCAGGGCTAACAGTCTCTTGATATTTATCATGCAGTTTCGCCATCGTTTACTCCAATTACTTAACGAGTTCACTGTTCGACTTAAAGAAACGGACTTTTTGGCCGTCTTCAAATCGGAAACCAACGCGATCAGCTTTGCCAGTGGCAGAGTTGAAAAGCGCTACGTTTGATGCTTGTATCGGTGCTTCTTGCTCAATAATACCGCCAGCTACGCCCAATTGTGGGTTTGGCTTCTGGTGTTTTTTGACAAGATTAATGCCTTCAACAATTAACTTACCAGTAGGAAGAACCTGAGAAACTTTTGCACGTTTCCCTTTATCTTTGCCCGCTAGTACGATTACTTCGTCTTCACGACGGATTTTAGCTGCCATTTTAAGCTCCTTTACAGTACTTCAGGGGCCAGAGAAACAATTTTCATAAATTGTTCTGTACGCAATTCACGCGTCACTGGGCCAAAAATACGAGTACCAATCGGTGCATTGTTTGCGTTAAGCAAAACAGCTGCGTTCCGATCGAAGCGAATGACAGAACCGTCTGGACGACGAACGCCTTTCTTAGTGCGAACTACAACCGCGCTATAAACATCACCTTTCTTCGCTTTACCGCGAGGAATAGCTTCTTTAACAGAAACCTTAATGATGTCGCCGATACCGGCATAACGACGGTGAGATCCACCTAAGACCTTAATACACTGAACTCTACGAGCGCCACTGTTACAGGCCACATCTAGAGTAGATTGCATCTGGATCATTGTAAATGCTCCGCTAACGTTACTTCACACCCCTAAATTTGGGGCTACTATTTGACCTAATTTTGACAGTAATTTAGTCAAAATTGGCGCGCAAGTATAACACCCGTTTTTAGGAATAGATAGTGTTTAAATAAAAACGGCTCCGAGGTAGGAGCCGTTTCGGAAAAACTTAATAAAATTAAGCTTTATTGATTACTTCAACCAGAGTCCAAGACTTAGTCTTAGACAGCGGACGGCATTCGCGAATAGTCACGAGATCGCCATCATTACACTGATTTTGTTCGTCATGTGCATGGATCTTAGTAGTGCGCTTAAGGTACTTCCCGTATAAAGGATGCTTAACCTTACGCTCAATAGCTACAGTGATAGACTTGTCCATCTTGTTGCTAAGTACACGACCCTGCAAAGTACGGATATTATCAGACATTATGCACCCGCCTTAGAAGTAATAATGGTCTTAACGCGCGCAATGTTACGACGCACGATTTTAAGCTGATGAGTTTGAGTCAACTGACCAGTGGCGTGTTGCATACGCAGATTAAACTGCTCACGCAGCAGACCAAGCAGTTCAGCGTTCAATTCTTCAACGCTCTTTTCTGTTAGTTCGCTCATTACATCACCGTCTTAGTTACAAAGGTAGTCTTAAGAGGTAGTTTGGCAGAAGCAAGGGCGAAAGCTTCACGAGCTAACTCCTCTGATACACCATCCATCTCATAAAGAACCTTACCTGGTTGAATCTGGGCAACCCAGTACTCAACGTTACCCTTACCTTTACCCATACGCACTTCAAGAGGCTTAGAGGTAATTGGCTTATCAGGGAAAACGCGGATCCAGATTTGACCTTGACGTTTAATGTGACGTGTCATAGCACGACGCGCAGCTTCGATCTGACGCGCAGTCAAACGACCACGACCAACAGCTTTCAGACCGAAATCACCGAAGCTAACTTCAGTGCCGTTCGCAAGTCCGCGGTTGCGGCCCTTGAACATTTTGCGAAACTTAGTTCGTTTTGGTTGCAGCATTGCCAGCTCTCCTATTTACCGCGAGGCTTACGCTTCGGCTGCTGTTTCGGCTCTTCATGCACAGGTAGCACGCCGTCTAGAACTTCACCTTTGAAGACCCAAACTTTGACGCCAATCACACCGTATTGAGTGTGACTTTCTGCAGTAGAATAGTCGATATCAGCACGCAGTGTATGCAAAGGTACGCGACCTTCACGATACCACTCAGAACGCGCAATCTCAGCACCGCCTAGACGGCCGCCAACTTGAACCTTGATACCTTTAGCACCAAGACGCATTGCATTTTGTACCGCGCGCTTCATAGCACGACGGAACATAACACGACGCTCTAGCTGCGAAGCGATGCCTTCGGCAACAAGCTTAGCATCTAGCTCAGGCTTACGAATCTCAGCAATGTTAATTTGAGCTGGTAAACCAGTTAGCTTAGCAACTGCGTTGCGTAGCTTCTCAACGTCTTCGCCTTTCTTACCAATCACAACACCTGGACGGGCAGTGTGAATAGTTACGCGAATACTCTTAGCTGGACGCTCGATAACAATTTTAGAGACAGAAGCTTGCTTAAGGTTCTTTTCAAGAAACTTACGCACTTCACTGTCACTAGTTAAGTTATTGGCATAGTCTGACTTGTCAGCGTACCATGTCGAGATCCAAGGCTTAGTGATACCCAGACGGATACCATTAGGATGTACTTTCTGTCCCATTTCTAACTCCTAGCGATCTGATACAACCACAGTAATGTGGCTGGTACGCTTGATTATGCGATCAGCACGGCCTTTGGCACGTGGCATGATACGCTTCATAGTTGGACCTTCATCGATCATAATGGCTCCAACTCTTAACTCGTCAATGTCAGCACCTTCATTGTGCTCAGCATTAGCGATAGCAGAGTCCAGTACTTTTTTAACAAGTACTGCAGCTTTTTTAGGGCTGAAAGTTAATATTTCGAGAGCCTTAGCAACAGGCAGTCCACGGATTTGATCTGCAACCAAACGACACTTCTGAGGCGACGTACGGGCAAAACGATGTTTAGCTAAAACTTCCATCTTATTCCTCCCGTTCTATCGCTTCTTCGCTTTCTTATCTGCAGCATGGCCGCGATAAGTGCGCGTTGGTGAAAACTCACCAAGCTTGTGGCCGATCATTTCGTCAGTTACGAACACAGGTACGTGCTGACGACCATTATGGACAGCGATGGTCAACCCAATCATATTAGGGATGATCATAGAGCGACGAGACCAAGTCTTAATAGGCTTCTTGTCTCCCGCTTCCATCGCTTTCTCTACCTTCTTCAGCAAGTGTAGGTCAATGAATGGACCTTTCTTGAGAGAACGTGGCATGGCGAATCCTCTTACTTTTTATTGCGACGACGTACAATGTACTGGTCGGTGCGTTTGTTACTACGAGTCTTATAACCCTTAGTTGGGACACCCCATGGAGATACTGGATGACGGCCACCCGAAGTACGGCCTTCACCACCACCATGTGGATGGTCTACTGGGTTCATTGCAACACCACGTACTGTAGGGCGTATGCCTCTCCAGCGATTAGCACCTGCTTTGCCTAACTGGCGTAGCATATGCTCGGCGTTACCAACTTCACCCATTGTCGCGCGGCAATCAACCGGTACTTTACGCATTTCGCCAGAGCGAAGACGTAGAGTAGCGTATTCGCCATCACGAGCAACAACTTGCACATAAGTACCTGCTGAACGAGCGATCTGAGCACCTTTACCAGGCTTCATTTCAACTGCGTGTACAACACTACCTACTGGGATGTTGCGTAATGGCAAAGCGTTACCCACTTTGATTTCAGCATCGATACCAGACTGGATCTTATCACCAGCTTTCATGCCTTTAGCGGCAAGAATATAACGACGCTCACCATCAGCATACAAAACAAGTGCGATGTTAGCTGTGCGGTTTGGATCATATTCCAAACGCTCAACTTTTCCAGGAATACCGTCTTTGGTTCGTTTAAAATCCATAATACGGTAATGCTGCTTGTGTCCACCACCTATGTGACGAACAGTGATACGGCCAGTATTGTTACGGCCACCACTTTTTGACTTCTTAGCCAACAGCCCAGCAAAAGGTTTACCCTTATGCAGGTCAGTATTCACCACTTTAACAACGTGGCGACGACCAGCAGAAGTTGGCTTACACTTAATAATTGCCATGATAATTCTCCTTTGCTTACTCAGCGCCGACGAAATCGATTTCAGCACCGGCAGCTAGAGTAACATAGGCTTTCTTCCAATCTACACGACGACCCATACGGGCACCGGTACGCTTGGTCTTACCTTTGTTAACTAGAGTGCGAACTGAATCAACTTCAACTTCGAACAATTGAGCGACTGCAGCTTTAACTTCAGCTTTAGTTGCGTCTATAGCTACACGGAAAACTACCGTGTTGTTATTTTCTGCACAAACAGTACTCTTTTCAGAGATATGCGGTGCAAGAATAACTTTTAGCAAACGTTCTTGGCTTATCATCCCAGCATCTCCTCGATTTGCTTAACAGCATCGGCAGTTACTAGTACTTTGTTGAACGCGATAAGGCTAACTGGATCAATACCAGCAACATCACGAACGTCAACTTTGTACAAGTTACGAGCAGCTAAGAACAAGTTCTCGTCAATTTCTGGAGTAACAATCAACACGTCTTCCAGGTTCATTTCAGCCAATTTAGCTTTCAGCTCTTTAGTTTTAGGAGCTTCAACTGTAAATGACTCAACCACGATTAGACGGTCTTGACGTACCAATTCAGAGAAAATGCTTTTCAGCGCTCCACGGTACATCTTTTTGTTAACTTTTTGGCTATGGTCTTGTGTTTTAGCAGCGAATGTTACGCCACCGCCACGCCAGATTGGGCCTTTAACAGTACCGGCACGAGCTCGGCCAGTACCTTTTTGGCGCCATGGCTTTTTGCCAGAACCAATAACTTCTGCGCGAGTTTTCTGAGCACGAGTGCCCTGACGCGCGTTTGCAGCATATGCTACAACTACCTGATGAACCAGTGCTTCATTAAAGTCACGGCCGAAGGTAGTTTCGGAAACTTCAAGAGCACTTTGTGCGTCTTTCAATACCAATTCCATTACTATCTCCTCAGACCTAAGCTTTAACGGCAGGTTTGATGATCAGGTTGCCATTTGTGGCTCCCGGAACAGCACCCTTAACCAATAGCAAGTTACGCTCAACATCTACACGGATTACGTCTAGATTTTGAGTGGTAACACGCTCTGCACCCATGTGGCCTGACATTTTCTTACCTTTGAAAACGCGACCAGGTGTTTGGTTTTGACCAATAGAACCGTTGGATCTATGTGAAAGTGAGTTACCGTGAGTTGCATCTTGAGTAGCGAAATTCCAGCGCTTAATACCGCCTTGGAAGCCCTTACCTTTAGATTGACCAGTTACATCAACTTTCGCAACATCTGCGAAGATATCAACATTTAGCTCAGCACCGACTACAATGTCAGCACCTTCATCATCTGCCAAACGCACTTCCCACAAACCACGACCGGCTTCTACGCCAGCCTTAGCAAAGTGACCTGCTTCTGGCTTATTGATGCGATTAGCTTTTTTAGTACCAGTAGTTACTTGAAGAGCGCGGTATCCGTCAGTCTCTAAGGTTCTCACCTGAGTTACGCGGTTAGCTGCGATTTCAATTACTGTTACTGGGATAGAAGCACCATCTTCAGTGAAGATGCGTGTCATACCCACTTTACGACCGATAAGACCGATAGCCATCTCTCAAACCTCTTCTAAGCTCAATTAACCCAAGCTAATTTGAACGTCAACACCAGCAGCAAGATCAAGACGCATAAGCGCATCTACAGTCTTTTCAGTTGGCTCAACGATATCAACAAGACGCTTATGAGTACGAAGTTCGTACTGATCACGCGCATCTTTATTAACGTGTGGAGAAGTCAAAATGGTATAACGTTCTTTACGCGTTGGAAGTGGAATTGGACCACGAACCTGTGCGCCTGTACGCTTAGCAGTTTCAACGATTTCCGCAGTAGATTGATCGATCAGACGATGATCAAATCCTTTTAAGCGGATACGGATTCTTTGGTTCTGCATTGACCAGAGCTCCTAAAATGGACACATAAAAAATCACCCTCTAGCTTCTTCATATTAGAAAAGCAGAGCGAGATGATTTAACCGTTCGACTCACAATCGGAGCCGCTGTATTTTTAACGTCAAACCTTACGGCAAGACAAAGTATTTCGCCTAATGGTTAAGGCGAGGAGGTATTATACTGATATTCAGCATCAGATCAACCCCATTGTTTGAATTAACGACATAGGCCATTAACTCAATATTTTGCTGGCGGGCATTATACGATTTTTTTCTTAATATGCCAGCAACTTGTCGAAAAAAACAAATAAAAAAAAAGGAAGCCGAAGCTTCCTTTTTTTGATGTTTAGTTAAGAGTAATCGCGATTAAGCGATGATCTTAGCTACAACACCAGCACCTACTGTA
>OJDH01000470.1_pt1 | contig 14075 bp, 8 predicted proteins | sample 1592761 | NCBI WGS metagenome assembly OJDH01 (sample SAMN05416855, study PRJEB24817) | seawater metagenome | isolation source: Sea water | place: Canada:Atlantic | collected 2013-11
CACTATCCTCTTCGTCGGCAGCGTCAGATGTGTATAAGAGACAGACGGAATAGAGATAACCAAATAGAGATAAGTAAATGTCGAATGTAAGCCAACAGCAGTATCGGGAAATTTTAGTCAGCCTTACTCAAGGGGTGTTGACCATCACCTTTAATCGCCCTCATAAGAAAAACGCGATGAATTTAGCCCTAGTTAAAGAAGTCATGGCGGTATTTAGCGATATAGCAGATGACACCTCGGTGCGTGCAGTGGTCATTTGTGGCAGTGAAGGCAACTTTTGCGCTGGCGGCGATATTTCAGATATGTACAGCGACGCGGGCAGTGAACAAGATAAGCAACAAGCTATTTGGAATTTCAATCGCAGCTTCGGGCGCATGGTCGCCCAAGTGAATCAGGCGCCCCAAGTGGTTATTACCTTACTTGAGGGGGCGGTATTGGGCGGTGGTTTTGGTTTGGTGTGCGTTTCAGACATTGCTATCGCCCATCAGAGTGCGGTATTTGCGATGCCTGAAACGGGGCTTGGTGTAGTACCAGCACAAATCGCCCCTTTTGTGGTGACGCGCATCGGCTTAACTCAAGCACGGCGTCTAGCGTTACTCGGGGAACGTGTTGGTGCAGCACAGAGCCAAGCCTTGGGCATTGTGCATTTTGTTTGCGAGTCACAAGAAGCACTGCAAGCTCAGCTCAATGAGGTACTCAAACAAGTGCAGCGCGGTGCGCCAAAGGCCAATGCCAATACCAAAGCACTGATGCTGAAGGTAGGAACAGTCGAGCTGGAAACCCTGTTGGATGAAGCGGCGGATGTATTTACCCAAGCCTTATCGTCTGACGAAGGTAAAGAGGGCACTCAAGCCTTTATGCAAAAACGCAAACCAAGCTGGTGTGAATAGAGCTGTTGTAAATAGCTGGTGTAAATAGAGGCAGGCATACATGAGTACTGAGCAAATAATGAAGATTCAAAATAGCAATACACGAGCAGGTGCAATACAACCGCATGGACTGAAAAAGCAAAATCTGTTTCACAAAATACTGATTGCCAATCGTGGCGAAATTGCTGTTAGGGTTATTCGTACGGCTCGACAAATGGGGTATCGCACAGTTGCTGTATATAGCGAGGCAGACAAAAAGGCTGCCCATGTACTCGCCGCAGATCAAGCCGTGTGCGTTGGCCCTGCCAGCGTGTCCGAGTCGTACCTGATGATCGACAACATTATTGCTGCAGCGCACAAAACCCAAGCCGATGCTATTCACCCTGGCTATGGTTTTCTATCCGAAAACCCAGCGTTTGCGCGGGCTTGTGCTGCAGCGGGGATTCAGTTTATTGGCCCTGATGCCTCGGCCATTGAATTGATGGGCAGCAAGCGCTTGTCTAAGGTGGCCATGTTAGACGCAGGCGTGCCATGTATCCCCGGTTATCAAGGGGCAGAACAAAGCGACCAAGTGCTGATTGAAAAGGCGGCAGATGTGGGCTTTCCTATCATGGTTAAAGCCTCAGCCGGTGGTGGAGGGCGCGGTATGCGTTTGGTCACTGAGCAAGGTGAACTGGCCGCGCAAATCAAAACTGCACGCTCTGAAGCACTTAGTGCGTTCGGTAGCGGTGAACTCATTCTTGAACGCGCTGTTTTGGCTCCTCGTCATATCGAAATTCAAATATTTGCTGATAGTCAGGGTAATACCGTTTATTTAGGTGAGCGTGACTGTTCGATACAGCGTCGTCATCAAAAAGTGGTTGAAGAAGCACCATCGCCCTTTGTGGATGAAGGGCTGCGGGAACGCATGGGGCAAGCTGCTGTGAGTGCAGCCAAAGCGTGCGGTTATCAAGGTGCAGGCACGGTTGAGTTCTTGGTTGATAGTGACAAAAATTTCTACTTCTTAGAAATGAATACCCGCTTACAAGTAGAGCATCCGGTCACTGAACTTATCACAGGTCTGGACTTAGTTGAGTGGCAACTGCGGGTAGCGGCGGGTGAAATGCTACCACTGACCCAAGAGGACGTTTCACTCAACGGACACGCCATTGAGGTGCGGTTGTACGCGGAAGATCCTCGGCAAAATTTTATGCCGCAAACGGGCAATATTCTTGTATGGCAATACCCTGAACGTGAAGGCATTCGCGTTGATCACGGTATTCATTGCGGCGATACCGTCAGTGCCCATTACGACCCCATGTTGGCTAAAGTCATCGCCTTTGGGCCAGACCGAGCAACCGCCGCAAGGCGACTCGCCAGTGCCATTGAAGACATTCAACTAGTGGGTGTGAACACCAACAAACGCTTTTTACTCAATGTACTGCGCCACCCCGCTTTTATAAACGCCGAAGCGACAACGGCCTTTATCGAACAACATTTTACTGAGCATGCCAGTACCCAAAATACAGCCCTCGCTATAGGCACGCTTGCCAGAGCCGCCATGATTTACTTTCAGCACCCTTCATTTGGCCAGCCCTCTTGGAGCAGTGCAGCGCCTCAGGTGTATCACTTTACCCTGAAAATCAATGAGCAGGCTCACGCAGTGCAAATACAAAAACAAGAGGATAGTTACTTAGTTAAAAGTGAAGCACAAGAGACCGAACTCACCCTAGTAAGTCATGGGGCTAATCAAGCCGTAGTGATTGAAGAGGGGATCCGCCAAGGTTTTAGCTATGCGCTGCAAGACAAAACACTCTTTTTAGACGATGGCAGCGGCCATTACCGAATAGACGATATTACCCAGCTGCCAGCAAGTGTGAGTGAACAAAACGCGAGTGGCGAAATCAATGCCGTCATGGACGGAGTGATAGTTGATGTATTGGCAAAAGAGGGGGATGCCGTTGAAGCCGGGCAACTTATGGTCGTCATGGAGGCCATGAAAATGGAACATCAGTTAAAGGCGCTGAGCACAGGGCTAGTCACTGAGGTGCGCGCAGCAATAGGCCAGCAGGTGAAATCCAAAGAGCTATTGGTCACTATCAGTAGCAACGACGATACGCACAGCGATGCGTAACCAAGGACGTTTATGAGCAACAAAACAGTAAGAATTGGCGGTGCATCGGCCTTTTATGGCGACAGTCAACTATCAGCTCGCCAGCTGGTGGACGATGGCAATATTGACTACTTGGTGTTTGATTATTTAGCCGAAGTCACTATGGCGATTTTGTCTCAAGCCAAAGCCAAAAACAGTGATTATGGCTATGCCGTAGATTTTGTCACTGTGGCCATGCGAGATGTATTGGCCGATTGCGCCCAAAAGGGCATAAAAGTGATAGCAAATGCGGGCGGTATGAACGTACCAAGCTGCATCACGGCACTTCAGACACTATGCAGTGAGCTTGATATCAGCTTGAATATTGCAGGTGTGTACGGTGATGATTTATCCACCAATCGCCAGAATCTAAATAGCGATGACCTTGCAGAAATGCAAACGGGGCAGCCTTTACCCGAGCGTTTGAGTAGCATCAACGCCTATTTAGGTGCGCGCCCCATCGCTGACGCCTTAGCGGCTGGTGCAGATGTGGTGGTAACAGGGCGCGTAGTGGATAGCGCTTTAGTGATAGGGCCACTAATGCACGAATTTAACTGGCAAGAAAACGAGTACGAAAAACTGGCTCAAGGTGCATTGGCCGGGCATATTTTAGAGTGTGGTGCCCAGTGCACCGGCGGTAATTTTACTGATTGGCATTTGGTGCCTGACTTTTCCACCATGAGCTACCCTATTGCTCAAGTGAGTGCCAACGGCGCGTTCGAGGTAGGTATAGTGCCAAACACAGGTGGCATGGTGACTGAGGCCACGATCGGCGAGCAGATTTTGTATGAAATAGGCGACCCAGCGAATTATTTATTGCCAGATGTTGCCTGTGATTTTAGCAATATCACCCTGACCCAAACGGGCAAAGATCGGGTCAGCGTTTCAGGGGCGAAGGGGCGAGCGCCGGGGAATCAATATAAAGTGTGCGCCACCTACGTCGATGGCTACAAGTTGATAAGCTCTTTCTTTATGGGTGGCGAGCGGGCAGCGGATAAAGCCAGAGTTAACATAAACGCCCTTGTTAAACGCACAGAGCGAGCATTTGCTGCAAAAGGGCTGGGCGGTTATCGGCGCACCAGTATCGAAATTATTGGTGCTGAAGATACCTACGGACCACACGCAAAAGCGCAAAATACTCGGGAGGTTATTGCCAAGTTTGGTTTGCATCACGATAACAAAATGGCATTGCACTTTGCCGCCAGTGAAATCGCCTATTTAGCCACGTCAGCAGCGCCGGGCATGAGTGGTTTTGGGGCAGGGCGGCCCAAACCACAACCATTGATTCGTGTGCACTCAGCGTTGATTAATAAGTCAGACGTACCCGTTACGGTGCAATTAAACAAAACCGTGCACTTCACACAATGCTACCTGACTCCAGAGTCATCGCCTGTTGCAGAGGCTGCGCAATTTTCGCCAGATGCGATTAAAGCTGGCGTTACAAGCTCTGATACTTCAAGCAGTGAGTCGCTGACTAGCGTGCCGCTGGTAACACTGGCTTATGCTCGCAGCGGCGATAAAGGCGATAACGTCAATATTGGACTTATTGCGCGAGAAGCTAAATACTTACCTGTACTTTACCAACAAGTGACTGAACAGGTCGTCGCTACCTACTTTGCTCATCAACTTGAAGGGCACGTTTTGCGCTATTACCTACCAGGCATAAACGGGTTTAACTTCTTGATGACCCAAGCATTAGGCGGTGGTGGTACGGCGTCACTCAGAACAGACACACAAGGCAAGGCCGCAGCACAAATGTTGTTATCGATGCCGATTACGGTGCCGAAAAGCTGGGTAGAAAAAGCATGAGCTATCAATCGTGCTTGAGGGCGAACTGTTTTGCTGATCAAACATATGTCATCACGGGTGGCGGCAGTGGCATAGGCCGCTGCGCCGCCCATGAATTGGCAAGTTTAGGGGCAAACGTTGTTCTGCTTGGCCGTAATCTAGAGAAATTGCAGCGCACCAGTAATGAGATCATCGAAGATGGCGGAACTGCAGACTATTTTACTTTAGATATCCGCGATGAAGAGCAGGTCATCACCACCGTAAGCGCCATTTTACAAGCCCATGAACACTTACATGGCTTACTGAATATCGCAGGTGGGCAATTTCGCGCGCCATTAGAGGCCATCAGTAAAAAAGGCTTTGAAAGCGTGGTGCAAACCAACCTTGTGGGCGGCTTTTTAATGGCCAGAGAATTGTTCAAACAACACTTCAAAGCCCATGGCGGCAGCATGGTGAATATCACCGCGGATAATAAAAACGGTATGCCGGGTATGGGCCACTCGGGTGCAGCGCGGGCTGGGGTCGAAAACCTCACCAAAACGGCCGCGTGGGAATGGGGCCGATATGGCGTGCGAGTGAATACGGTGGCGCCGGGTTGGGTGGCGTCTTCTGGCCTTGATACCTACCCTCAAGAGATGCAAGCCGCGATAAAAAATCTAAAACATGCAGTACCCCTGGGGCGTATTGCTAGCGAAGCAGAAGTCTCTTCGGTGATTTGCTTTTTAATGAGTCCAGGCGCCAACTTTATCAGCGGCCAATCTATATGGGTAGACGGCGCTGCAAGTATGGGCTCTGCCCCTGCACTTGCGCCACTTGGTCAAACAGCACCCGTTAACAGCACAACATGGGACGGCTTTCATCGCTCAGCGCCGCCCAAGGTTTTGCGCTAACGCCCAGCACAATATCAACGAGGATATGAAGATGAATAATCACGCATTGAATAGAAATCTGATAGAGCGCGTTGCCCTAGGTGACCTGCTACGTAAGCGCAGCAGAGACAGCGGCGGGCAGCCCGCCATTGTAGATTTTCCGAATGGTGAGCGCCGTGCAACCAGCTATAACGAATTAAACAAACGGGTGAATCAGTTGGCCCACGGTTTAATCGCAAAGGGCGTTAAGCAAGGGGACAAACTGGCGTTATTCTCAACCAATCAGCGCGACATGCTTACCGTGTATTTTGCCTGCTACAAACTCGGTGTCATTGCCGTACCGATTAATTTTATGCAAGGCGTAGACGATGTGCGCTACAACCTTGAACACAGCGAAACCTCAGCCGTTGTTTACGAAGCGATGTTTGCCGAGCTAGTGCACGCCAGCACCGAAGGTAATCCACACATCAAGCTGACGGTGCAAATGGGCAATAACAAGGGCAAATCTGATTACAGCTTAGAAGCGCTGCTCGATAATCAAAGTGAGCAAGAGATTAATGACCGTATTATTGAGGACAGAGACACGGCCCACATGATCTACACTTCGGGCACCACTTCACGACCTAAAGCGGTTGAGTCATCCCATCTGGCCTTGACCATAGCGGCGTTAACCGGTGCCATTGAGCTTGAGCTAAATCGATATAATCGCATGTTGTTGGTGCTGCCGCTGTTCCATTGTGCGGCATTATCTGTGCTGCACCCAGTGATGATGCGCGGGGGCTGCACTGTGCTGCATGCCGCATTTGACCCTAACATTATTGTGGATAGTCTTGAGCGGGAAAAAATCGAAACCGCCGTGTTCATGCCCATGATGTGGCATGCACTGCTCGCTACGCCGAATGTTGAACAGCGCGACTTTAAATACTTCAAATTAGGGGTGTATTCCATGGCTGCTATGAATAGTAAAAGCCTAGAAAAAGTACGCAAAACCTTTGGGTGCGTGATGCATTTGGGCAGCGGCCAAACCGAGTTCGCCCCTGTTGCCTGTATGTATCGAGATAAAACCCCAACCGAATTCAGCGAAGGTAATTATTGGGGGGAGCCCGTTTGTACTGGTGAGCAAGCGATTATTGATAAGCAAGGCAACGAGCTTCCCAACGGCGAAGCGGGTGAGATAGTATGGCGCGGGCCCCAAGTTATGAGTGGCTACTATAAGAATGAGCAAGCTACAGCAGAGGCGGGTAAATTCGGCTGGCATCACACGGGAGATATCGGCTTAATCGATAACCAAGGCCAACTGCTGTTTATTGACCGGATCAAAGACACGATAAAATCGGGTGGTGAAAATGTCTCATCACAAAAGGTAGAGCAAGCCTTGGAGTTACTAGAGGGCATCGAGCGCGCGGCCGCCTTCGGCGTGAGCCATCCCCACTGGGGCGAAGCCGTTTGCGCCTGTATTATCAGCGCAACATTGAACGAATCAGACATTCCTCAAATCGAGGCGCACTGCAAAGCCCAGCTAGGGCAGTTCGAAGTGCCCAAAGCCATTTTCATCTGCGAAGCCCTGCCGGTCACAGGCACAGGGAAAGTCAGAAAGGTGGAGTTGCGGGAGCAGTATAAGGATGTGTTTGGTGATGTAAGTGACTAGGTGAGGGTTTGGCGGCTCCTTCAACGTGCCACATTGAGAAAAGCACTTATAAGTGCTATTTCTGGATTGCCATAGGTGATTTCATACTAATAGCATTTATAAATGCTACAAAAAACACATGACTTGGTATTTCTAGCGCGATTGCTCCCACCATCCATGGTGGTCGTCGCTTCGCGACCATGCTACGCATGTCCTAAAACGTTCCCAACGTTTTAGTCTAACGCAACACAGGTTTTTACCTATCGGGTGCTAAGTCGTTTATTCGGGCAAGTTGGGGTACTGGAGACGTTCTAAATATGGAGTTCTGGTGGAGTTATCTGAATTGGTAGGTCGTCGCTAGCGTCGTCAGGCTGTTTAACTCACCTGTGCCAACGGCATTTCAGATATCGGCTCTCACTACGTTCGGCGAGTCGCTTCAATGCGATAGCACGACAATGGTGCACCCGACAGGAGTCGAACCTGTGACCTTTGCCTCCGGAGAGCACCCCCATATTAATTTTTTAATCGTCGTTAATAGATCTAAAGTCCTAATATGTTGTTCTATATAGGTTTAAATACTTTTATATCCCGTGTCTAACTGTCCCAATTAACGACATTTATAGGGGATTTGGTCACGCTCAGGTCACAATTCTTTATTACAATTGGTTGCTGTACAACCAAATTTGACCTAGACATAAATAATGGTACTGTTTACAGGCGTAATATTTGAGAGTCTTATGAGCGTTAACCTACGAATTAAGTCAGTTAATTTAGTCACCACTACAGTCTCTTGTCATGAGTCAGTTCAGCCTGCATATACATTTTCAAAGTGCCTCAAAACACAGATGTATCCTGCCAAATTCGGCAATGATTTTGTGGCTGAAGCGCAGTCTTTGGAACCTCTGCATGTTATAAAAACACCCGATAAAAGTCTTCGATTTTTTGCTGGGTGGGCCTGGCTTGACCGCTGCAGATTGCAGAATCAAGCAGAGATTATCGTAGTCGAGCATATCAAATTCACTCCGGAATATGTCAGAAAAATGGGATGGCTATACTTGTTCTCAATGCATGCTTTCGATCTAGAACGCAAGAGTAATTTGTCACAGCTAACCGACATAATTGACCAAATTCCGCGAGATCTAAGAGGGCATTTACTTGCTACTCAAAGCTCTTATTCACCGCATGTCACCGTTCAAAATTTGACCGGCGAGACCCGTTCAGCTATTCGGAATCAACTCAAATCCAGCGACAAAAAAAGCTCTGCAGAGCGTATTTCTGTATTGGATTCCATACTCGGAGAAAGATAATTTTGTTGTCATCTTTAATTGAATCTTCATCGATAGATGACCCCAAACTCATTGAAAAATCGCTACAATCACAAAGCCTTTTATCTATTCAGATTTACCAAAAAGCAGGCGGTCAATTCAGCAATCAAGAGGCCAATGCGTTTGCAAATATTGAAAAGACGAACCTCATTTCACACGACCTTTTAACGCTTAAGCACATATATTTAAACATCAAAAAGCAGAAGAAAATTTCAGAGCAACCCTTTAATGCCTTTGTTTCTGCATTCTGCTATATCGATACGCCGTCCGAAAAAAAAGCGCGGATCATTCAAGGCCGAGTGATCCTCTCAGCATATACTCTAGCAAATTTGAAAGGCTACAATGACGTAATTAAGCGAGCATTAGATGCCGTGAGAGTGATTTTTTTTGCTAAAAGTTATCGGTCAGTTTTCGATAGTTTGCCTGACTTTACTCTACCGTTACCGAAGCTCATTAAGAAATTGAAAGCACAAAAAAAACGATCTATAAACCCACATGTCCTCGCAGCAATCATCGCATTTTTTGATAATTATCTCGCGTACGCTCCAGTTTATTCGCGTCGAATCGTAAATCGAAGTGGTGGGACATCGTCACCTCGCTCAACGCCGGATTATAAATCGTTACCTCTATCTTTCGTTGCAGATGAGGATGAGCCGAAGATGATTTCCCACGAATCATTCGAAACTGCAAACCAAGAAAGGGTTACCGAGCCAACTGAAAATTTAGCAGATGAAAGAACATCAAAGCGGCATTTTGAAGTTAAGTTAATTGCCCCAGATGATGTGCAAAAATCGCTGTCATTACAAAATCAACTCGCAAAGAGCACCCTTCATCACATACTCAAAAGAGAAAAGCAACTCACCACAGATTTTCACCATCTTACTGCCCATGAAGTAAACATATTAGTTGAATTTTGCTTTCATCGGCTCTCTACAAATATGGAGTGCGGTTACCTGCTTGTATCACTGTTTTTGGGAAGAACTATAGACGAAATTATTAACCATAACGGAGCTCTGAAAATTGGCAAGGTCGAGCCTTTTGTTGATACTCCAGTTTGGGGATTCAAGCCAAATCTGCCAACACATGAAGTGGAACAAAAGTTAGAGACATTGTTAGTACGACCTGACGGAGAAGTTGTTTTGTCACTCCCAAAAAAGCTGGAACTAGCGGCTCGATCTCTTGCCAGTTTCAAAGGTGACATCAATAACCTTCGTGACACTATCAAAGCTGTTCTCCGCGAAATTAATACTGAGAAAAACACCCGTATAACTTTACCTAGAATAGTGAACTACATGTCGATTTATCTCGCTAATCTTGGACAAGACGCTTCAGAAATAGCACTCTTGACGGGTAGAAATATTAGCCAAGAGCCTGGTTGTTCATACTATCAAGTGCCGGTGCAATCTTTGTTCTCATTACATCAAAACTACATCAATACGCTGCTTGAAGACTCATTTGAAAAAGAAAAACTGGTGGTTAATAAAAAATCACATTTAACGGTGGGAAGCTATTTGCAAGTCAAGCTTGATAAACTTTATTCCCTCTTTGACCAAATGCACACAACGCTTGTGTCAATAAGAAAAAATGGTTGGGCAGAAATTGAAAATTTTCATAACCACTATACAATTTTCACTTTATTTATACTGAACTTAAGTACCGGTCACCGTCCTGTAAGGCATCCCTATCACAGCATTGAATGCTTTGATCTGTTAGCTAAGACAGTTCATATTTCGGATAAAGAAATAAGAACTGGCTTATCGGCCAGAGTTCTTCCGTTGCCGGAAGTGGCATGCGAGCAGGTTAATAACTACCTCAGTCATTTAAGTTCTATTGCCTCTTACTATCAGAATATTGAACCAGTTACCGGTAATAAAATACATCAGGCGCTTAATGGCAAGGGACCACTGTTTTTCTTTCTAAAAGAAAACAGTTTCTTACCTGTGACCCCAAAAGTTCTAAACGAGTATGTCGAGTTTATCTTTCCTATAAGGCTGAACTGGAATAGACACCTTATGAGGAGTTGGCTCCGCCGACAAGGAATACGAGGACCCATTGTTGACACTTGGATGGGGCACGTCGGCACTGGAGGCGATGGTTTCGCACGCTACAGCGGTATTTCAATTGCGGACTTACGTTTGCTCACTGAAAAAATTGATATGCTGATCACCCAAAAATTCAACATCAGTGCCATGCAAGGGTGGGAAGCTTGATGCCCAATTCAAAATCGAAATCGATCGACTTCGGTATTACTGAGAGGGCAACAAAGCGCAAGATGCGGGGTCAGCAAGTAGAAAAGCATGTTCAGCATCTCATTTCCCGTCACCTGGTTGAATTAACCAAGATCGAGGTCTTGATATCAAATAAAAGCTATGAAAAAGGTATCCAGTCTCTTTTGCTTAATCTGACCGAAGATTACCCTCAATTTACTGATTATCGAATAGCGAGAAATTGTCTTGCAATATATATCAATGAAGGGAATAAAACCGGCAGGTGGCAACTCAATGTGCCTGCGTATATTCATCGAGTACAGAGAGAGTCCACATTTCGTAATTATCGCTGGTTTAAATCCAGTAAAGCGCTGAATGCCTGGAATCATAAATGGATCTCTACACTTACTACGAAATCTGCAATATCCGCTAGGGATAGGCAAGAAGAAATACTGGGCTCGTGTTTGGTATCCGCTGCTATATTCGGAGGACTATGTATCCCTGAAGCTTTGTCAGCCCTAAAAGACGATCTTATACGATCAAATAAACCAATGATATCCGCTGGTAAAGAGTTGTATTTCGATCTGATATTTGATGCCAAGTCACAGTCTCATAATGTAATTAAGAACAACAAGACTCTGACGTTGCGACGTTGGTATCCGGACACAACGACATTAGCTTGGATCCTTCACTATTTGAGCATCAGAGAGCTATTTCAGTCTGAATTAAATTCTACTGCATGGAGCCTTATTAAAGAGATACTAGATAAAGTAGATAGGCAAACAACTAAAACTATTAACGGATTTAAAACTTTTTGTTATGCGGCTATTGGTGTTACTGAAAACAAGCAAGACATTATATTAAGTCAGGTTATAGTAGAATATCTCGTTGGGAGGGTACCTTCCGCTTCACTGCAACAAAAACATCATGAACTGGCGTTTGGCGGAAATAGCTTTCAGTCGATTCAAAGTCCCACTGAACAGCGTCAAATCGACAATCATTTGACCTCTTTTAATCGTAGAATTCCCAAACACAATACGATGAATTACGAATCAGCCATAGCCATTATTCGAGCATCTCTCTCGCTGAAAAATTATAATGGTACAAAGAAAAGTCCGCGTAATGCCATTTTAGAGTTAGAGTCGATCGTTAAGGAACATCATGACAGTTCGTTGTACCTACTGGTAAATTGGTTAATCCATATGCTCAATAATAAAATGCGTGTTTCCAGTGTACTAAGATATTGGTCTGCTATGGGGAAGCCGTGGTTGGCAGAAACAGCATCAGTTCCGATAAGTGAATTTGATTCAGAAGATTTTGAATCACTTTATCGAAATATGATTGATGGCGAAATCAGCGAAAAAAGTCGACAGTATATGGCAGGACGACTTGATCAGTTTCATTTATACCTCAGCAGATTTCACGGATTTCCGATTTTATCCAGTAACTTAAGTGATGCCTCACAAAAGGGCAAACCATTCATTCAGGCTGCTTTTATTCCCGAAAAAGCGTTTACTGCTTTTTTAGAAACGCTCTCTAAATTGAGTGAGCCGCCCTTTCTTATACAAACTTTGAGATCTTTGTTTATCGTCGCCTATCGCACGGGCCTGCGACGCGGCGAATTAGTCAAGCTTCAAATGGGAGATGTTGAAGAATCGGAGGAGCGCTGGTTATTTATTCGTAACAACCGCTATGGGAATAATAAATCCTCGAGCTCCTTACGAAAAATCCCACTTTCGCTACTACTAACCCCCGATGAAAAACAGGAGTTTGATACCTATTACTCACTTAAAAAACAAATACATAAAGGAAATAATATTCAAGTCTTCTCCGAGGCACAAAGTCCCCATATTCCGTTGGACGCAAATCGATTAAGTGCACTATGCTCTAATTTTCTTGGAAAAATCATGGGTGTGAGTTCCAGGTTCCATCATTTACGACACTCAGCTCTCTCACGTCTCCAAATTATTCTCGAAAATGAGCAGGACCTAATAGAAACTTTAACACCTTACTCTCCAACTCAGGTTGATAATATTCAGAGATTTCTTGGCGGGGGGGACCACGGGACCGTTAAAAGGGATATCTATTGGGCAATATCAGGGTTTGCCGGACACAATACACCAGAAACAACGTTTGCAAATTATTTGCATTTTACTGATATTATCGCCGCCAGGCGCCTGCATCGGGTCATATGTAATGTACCCACTGAATTTATAAAGTTAGCGTCAGGGCTTTCCTCCAATACGCTCACCAGACTTTCAACAAAGGTTGGAGGAGATCAAACTTGGCACGCCATGTTTAGGCAATTAATTGAAAAAAAATTGGTTTCTTACACTGAAAATTTTCACGTTGAGCAATCAAATTCAAAAGAAAATCAGGTATTGAACTACACATTACCCCAAAAAAGTAATCCCAGTGTTGAGGTGTGTTACGCGGTACTTCAAGATGCGGAAGCAAACGCTAGCCTCAATGAGTTGGTGCTAAGATATAGTTTGGAGGAGGAGTTAATCAATAAATGGATTCAAAATGCTTCAGCGTTGTCGCTTGAATATAATCAGAAAGGACGCTCAAGACTGTTCTCCAAGAATAAGGTTCAGACACCATCAAACAAACTGTTGGCTCCAGCTAAACCACAAAGTAATGCCGAATTATCTGATGCCAATACTGCTATCAAGAAATTAAGGAATTTATATAAAGATAATAGGCAAGAAATCGTGTGGTGTATAGATTACTTTTTAAGTCAAAAAAATACAACTAACCCGGGAATAACATTTGGGAAAGTGGAAGATGTTAGGCGTTTTTTTGCTCTAATGACTCAGGTTTTTTCAAATAACCGATGGCGTATTTCGCTTCAACTTGTTCAAAGAAATGATCGCATAAGCCAGCTTAATTACTGGAAAAAAGATATTGATAAATTTCCGCCTCATTCCGAAACATATGTTGCTAATAAGTCATCAATTTACCCATTTGGAAAACTGATGGTTACTTTAAGACATCCCAATGAGAGGATGATTATTGAAAAAAGAAGGATCAATTCGTATAGCACTAATTCACTTTCATACGTTAGTCATATGCTAATGATTATGTTGCATTAACCAGTTAATAGAGTTTATTTATATATGATTTAGTTATCATAGATGAAGTGATGGATTCCTTAGTTTTAGGTGGTATATGTCTATTGTAAAGGTGGCCAAATTACTATGCGAGCCTGTAACAGATTCTGTGGTGCGACACGATGTTGTTCCTGTGATTGTTTCAT
>OJDH01000471.1_pt1 | contig 14061 bp, 9 predicted proteins | sample 1592761 | NCBI WGS metagenome assembly OJDH01 (sample SAMN05416855, study PRJEB24817) | seawater metagenome | isolation source: Sea water | place: Canada:Atlantic | collected 2013-11
GCCTCGGTCTCGTGGGCTCGGAGATGTGTATAAGAGACAGCATTACTAGTAATATGCTTTTAAAGGAAACCGCATTGAGGATATCTAACCTCGCTAAAAATATTGATAATACAATTATTGTTTCTAAAGGGACTGGGGAAAGTTTTATTTTGTACTTTAGCAATACTCATTTTTCAGAATTGGAAGTGAAGTTAAACAAATTCCTGCTAGAGATTTCCAGAACATATTATTTCGAAAATATTGAATTGAATGTAACCGCCAGTTGTGGGGCAGTATATTACGAGCGGCTAGACTCTTTTAATGTTAATTATAATTTGCAGCAAGCTAATATCGCACTAGAGAAAGCAAAAGAGCAGGGTGGTAACCAAGTAGAACTCTATCAACAATCTATGGAGGATATCTATAAAGAAACTATTGAGATAAGAAATAGTTTGTACAAAGCTATTCAAAATAATGTATTAGAGGTTTTTTACCAACCGATACATTGCCTAGATAGCAAAGCTATTACAGGTGTCGAAGCGTTAGTAAGGTGGCCAGAGAATGGAGGTTGGATCTCTCCTGCTAAGTTTATTCCTATAGCAGAAACAACAGAGCAAATAGTTCGAGTTGGTGAGCTAGTCTTAAGTAAAGTTATCAGTGATATAAAAAAATATCCACAGCTGCAAAATATTATTGTGGCAGTTAACTTTTCAACAAATCACATTGTGAAGACAAGTTTTTCTAGCAACTTAATCACTCTGCTTTTACGAGAAAATATTTCACTCAAAAACTTTACTGTTGAAGTTACAGAGTCTTCTTTTAAGGAAAAAGTGATTTTAGAGAAGACTCTACAAGACCTGCTTAAATCAGGAGTAAACGTAGCTATTGATGACTTTGGAACTGGGTACTCAAGCCTATCTTCTCTTTCTAATCAACCTGCGAATATTATTAAGATTGACCGTGAATTCACTATAGGGGCAGAGGTAGATTCAAAGGAGAGGCGATTATTAGACACAATAATAAGTGTTTGTTTGGATTTAGGTAAAAAAGTTGTCGTGGAGGGGGTTGAAGATGAAAGGTTAATCAACTATTTAGTTAAGTATGAAGGTATTCGAATACAAGGATATTTTTTCTCCAAACCTTTACCTATAGAGGAACTAATCAATTATATTGAAAATTTTTGAAATAAGGTTTCCCTTCCGTCAATCTTAGCAGGTGATTATAACTAGGTAGGTTTACTGGAGTTCCCAAACTAAGCAATGCAGCTGTCATAGGCATTCACTTTCCTTTGCCCGCGTGTTAATTTTTCCCTGCTTTTATTAACTGTATCGTTAACGCCCCATTGGGCTGTTTATTTTAACTTATTCAATAAGTGTATTACTGTTACTCTCTTTGGCTTCGGCAACTTCTCTACGCGCCATAGTGCTGAACGCATTGGCCGTAATCCTCAAACGGGGGAGCCATTGACCATCCCCGCAGCTACTATCCCTGAATTTAAGGCCAGCAAGTGCCTCAAAGACTCATGCAATAACGCGTGATATCAACCAAGTCTGTTTGAGCCCCTATCACCCCCGTTCAAACTATTTGAATCCTGCCGCGAGGCTGATTCAAATAGTTTGAATTTAAAGCACATCCCTTATTCTTTAAATCTTATAGTGCTATCAATTTTTAAACATTTACCATTTAACTTTGATATAAGATTACCATTTATTCTTTTCGTCGTTGAGAAACCCTATGACTACCAATCCCACTACAAAGAGCATTAACTTACAACGAGCGAATTTTCGCTTAATATAGAGATTTATGATGAAATTAAACGCGTTAGCACTACTTATTTTAGCACTACATGCAACTCACCTTTTTGCCGCGCAAATAGATAACGAAACAGTGATGGATCGTTTCATTCGTTATGTAAAAATAGATACCGAATCTGACGATACCAGCACAACAGTGCCAACTTCAACCAATCAGTTAGTTTTTGCCTCCCAATTATCCCAAGAGCTCACACAACTGGGGGTAAAAAATGTCCGCTTGAATGAATTTGGTTTTGTTTATGCAATATTACCCGCTAATACACCAAACAACATAGACGTTCAGCCCTTTGGTTTGATCGCCCATTTAGATACTTCGCCCGGCATTTCAGGCAAAAATGTAACACCCATTGTGCATCGAAATTATCAAGGAGAGGATTTAATTTTACCTGCAGATCCGAGCCAAATCATTACCGTGGCTGCCAATCCTGTACTCAATACTTTAATCGGTGACGATATTATTACTGCTGATGGCACAACATTGTTGGGCTCCGATGATAAATCAGGCATTGCTGCAATCATGACTTTAGTCGCACGCTTACAGAAAAATCCTGATATAAAACATGGTGATATTGCAATTGCCTTCACGCCAGATGAAGAAACCAGCATGGGAATTGCAAAGTTTGATGTCGCCAACTTTGGTGCAAGCGTAGCCTATACGGTCGATGGTGGTGCCATTGGTAATATCACTAATGAAACATGGAACGCCAGAGAGGTACAAATTGAGTTTTTAGGCCAAAATGCTCATACAGGGAAAGCAAAAGGAAGCATGATCAACGCAGGATATGCCGCAAGTAGTTTTATTACTCGTTTACCCAAAACGCAGCACGCGGAACAAACCGAAGGGAGCACTGGATTCATTCACTTAGATAAAGCTGAACTCAGGGTCCCAAAGGCAACTTTAGAAATCTTATTACGCGATTTTAGCCTCACTGAGTTAGATAAAAAATCGGCTCTAATCCATGATTTAGTAGCACAAACAAAAATTGAATTTCCTGATACACAGATAAAAGTGAAGATCACTGACAATTACCAAAATATGTATGAGGTTATTAAACAACACCCATATTTAATTGATAACGCCATACTTGCGGCAAAGCGCGCTGGCGTGACAGCACAAACAACCGCAGCGCGTTGGGGTACTGACGGGTCAAGTTTGTCATTTATGGGATTACCCTGTCCAGATATCTTCACCGGCGGCCATAATTTTCATAGCAAATTAGAGTTTAATAGCCGCAAAGGATTAGAAAGCACTGCTGAAACTCTGTTTCAATTAAGTCAAGTATTTGTTCAACAAGCAAAACCTCTCACTCAGTAAGCGACCTAAACTCAGCATCAGTAAGAGTAACTACACCCCTAAATACAATGAGTGGTTAACTAAATATACGTTTGATAACTGCGGTGTTGGTAGGAAACAATACGGAGAATTTCTAGCCTCATTTATTAAAGGCGAGAAAAACGGTTTCGTGCTCAATCTAAATGGAAAGTGGGGGACTGGTAAAACGCAATTTTTAAGACGACTTTATACTCATTTTTACCACGACAATCACCCTGTTATATACATCGACGCCTGGGAGAGTGACTTTACTAATGATCCTTTGTTGGTCGTTGCGAGTGAGCTATTAAATCAGCTAAGTACAATGTTGCCCGTAAATGGAAATGACTTGGATGAACTCAAAGAGCTTTTAGGTAAGGTGTTTAAAAGCTCCCTCATCACCGCTGGTAGTTTTATTGGTAAGCAATTAATGGATGATGGTGCAACTGGCAGAGAGATTGTAAAAATTTTTATGGATAAAACACCTAAAGACTTGCTCGACAGTATAAAAAGTGGATACTCAGACCAAGTTGAAGCGATAAAACAAGTACGCCAACAACTTGAATTTATAGCTGAAGCCCTAATGGAAAATAAGCGTACGCTGCCAGTGATTGTTTTAATAGATGAGCTCGACCGCTGCCGTCCAAGCTACTCCATCGAAATGCTGGAGGTCATAAAGCATTTCTTTGATACAAAACACTTTGTCTTTGTAGTAGCCACTGACACAGAGCAACTTCAAAACTCCATTAAAGCTGTATATGGCGAGCAATTTGACTCTAACGCATATTTAAGGCGTTTTTTTGATAGAAAAGCGGAACTCAACTCGCCAGATATCCCCCAATTTTTAAAACAATACACTTTTGATACTCATAATAATATACAGCTCTATCCCGAGGTCAGTCATGTATTACATGGTGAAAAAACAGAAATATTTCATTTACTTTTGATCGTTCAGGCATATGAACTGCAGCTTAGGGACTTAGATCAACTGATTGCAAAATATAAGTCTTGCATGCGTGCAATTGCGGCCGATTCAGAACATCAACATAGCGTGAATGTCTTCACATTATTGGTAGCGATAGTCGAGTTTGAAACGGATTTGGAGACGTTAAACCAGCGACAAAACAACAACCCATTATCTGAATGGAATAAAAAGGACTTTATAATTTCTCAAAATGATGAGGAGGTTAAAACAAAATTTTCTGAATATTATCAACTGAATATGAATTGCTCTGTGAAGCACAGCTTGACAAAAACGCAAGCCACTTTCAGGTCTTCTACCGGACCAGTTTACGCTCATAACCACCCAAAATACGACTATTCTAGAGAACAATATTCGCACCTAATCAAATCTACATTTGACGCAATTACAAATGCACTTCCCCCCGGAAGTCAACATAGAAACAGTAAGGCGTGGATGTGGGAGAAGTATCGGAATCTGGTAAAGTTAGCCAGCACCATAAAATAACTGAAATAACTTATACAATCGGCAATTTCGATACCAGAAGAAATCGTGAGTTAGCATGATACTGGGTCAGAGAGGAGTTATTGAAAACGGCTATCGAACCTTAGCCATCCCTGTTTTACTTGCTTGATATTGCTGACCGTAACGGATTGGCATGGCTTCTGACTTCCAGTGGCCAGAGAGCACAATATCTGCCATAGGAACGCCAGCTTCCATCATTGTGAGTACGCCACCGGTTCGTGTACTGTGGCACGTAAATGCCCCTTTCTTATCCAAAGCCATACCAACTGCAGCGTATCGTTTTAGTAATGCTTGGTATTGCATCGGCTCAGCTTGCACTGTTTGTTTTGGCGATAATTTTCTGAATAAAAACCCGTCTAATAAGTTAGCTTTTTCTATCCAGCGCTTAAGCAAACCTGCGGTCTCATCCGAAATGTAGCCGTAAAACCCTTCACCCAATTGGTCAGTTTTTGATTTTGGAGCAAAAATGGTTTTAGCGTCCCAATCAATGTGGTTAAGCTCTATATCGACGATGTTAGACGCACGAAAGAGCGTATCGAGAGCCACATTGATAAGTGCAGCGTCACGTAAGCCAAGTAAACTGGTCAGCTCGAGTGTACGATTTAATTTTTCCACGTCTCGCAATTTCAAAGGTTTTGCTTGCTTCTGTGCTGCAGGTTTTTGTTTGAGTTGCCCAGACACAAACTTGGTAAAAAGTTTGGAATGTTTCCAAGGATCGGGGAGCTCAGAAATGCCAATGAAAAATCTGATCGAGGCTAATTTCCGTTTAATACTATGATGAGCGAGCGGGCCGGCAACCATAAATTCGAGGTACGCTTTACAGCTTTCTTTTGTAAGACGCCAATCACTGGCCATTGCCGGCATTCCATTTTTTCTGCAGAACGCCAAGTACTGAGCAAAGTCTTGTTGATACGCTTTGCGCGTATTTTTTGACATTGTTTGCCAAACGTCGTCGCGAAGTTCAACAAGATTGCTAAGTACAATTTCTTCGTCAGCGTCGTCGATCGCAAAGTCATGTTGTGAAATGGTGATGTTCGTATTCATACTGTTATTAATAAAGATAATCCTAATTATCTATACTAGTAGATTGGCGCCAATTAGCAAGGTGCAAAGAGGGGTTTATTTATGACGTGTCATATTAGTATAAAATATTTATTGCCAACTAATTGGCGGATGAAATTGCCAATATATCATTATGACACGTCATAATGATATTGGTGGTAAATTACAAATATTGGGGGCTGTGGTGAGTTTATTATTTAGATTTTAGAGTTCTGATTATCTCGAGACAACGCATTGCATTTTCCATCGCGTTTGAAAATGAAACTAGACTTGATTTATCAAATTGAAAACTGATTCTAGATGTCGACTTTTGCTCAGCAGTTCCTTGTCGAATAGTTAATATATTATCGTATACATAGATCCCTTTTACTTTCACATCTTCTTCGATAACACCAAAGTTGGATGGTAATGTGTAGCCTTTGGCTTCCATTTCCACTTTGATTTCATCCAATGTTTCAGCTGCGAACCTTTCTGAACTGGTGGGTATAGGGGAATGAAACAGCCACAATTTACGTGTTCTCCTAACGATCGGTGATACGCCAACACAAACATGCAAACGCTTGTTAGGGTGTTGGAAGTAGCTTTTAGGTTCTAGTACTTTTTTCAATTTCAGGCCTTGTTAGAATACTACAAGATAAAGCGGCAGGAATTATGCCGCTGTATATTGTGTCTTAAAGTACCTTAAATTGTCATTTACAATTTCATCAACAATTGATGATTCAAAATCACCATTTTTTTCTAAACCTCGATTCTTACGCAATCGCTCCATTTCAGCCTCAATGGTTCCAGACGGATAACGTTTAACCAAAATTTCATTAGCTATGTCTTCACCCAATACCTTTCCTAGCTGCCTTCTAACGTAATCATCTTCTTGGATTGAATTAATTCTCCAAAGAAACCCGGGTCCGACTGTTGATATCAATTTATGTTGAACAGTCCCACGTTTCGTTCTGAAAATATTCAAAGAGGTTGCGCCAGAAGCGCTAGGGGAACGCATTTCATTTTCCAGAATGGTTTGTAATGATGGCTCTAGCTGGAACTTCTCAACGCAGTCCTTAACGTTTGCTGGACTACCAGAGCCGAGAATACTAACCGCGTTAGCTAACTTGACTATTGAATCAGGTATAGCTTTAACAAGTTGTGTGGCCAAAACTATATCGATACCACCTTTACGGCCCTCTAAAGTGGTCGTTTCAAGCATCGATTCAAAAGTAGTTATTCCTCCCCCTCGGTGCACTTCATCAACACAAAAGCGCTTAGCCAGGCGCTTTAGTCGCTGTATTTCTTTTGAATAAATACCGCGGCTATTAATGTCGTATAGGCCGTGTTTTTCTGGTAATTCAGGCAACTGCTCTTCGTACAAAAAGAAGTCACTCGTTAGTATGTTTGTCGCTAAGGTATAGAAGATAGTATTTTGTTTATTGGCGGCAGGTCCTTTCCCGCGAGTCACATCATCTAAATCAAGACTAATAATTTTAGCGCCCTGTAAATTCCACCTTGTTCTACCAGATAGGATGGGATAATCGTCCATGGCACCAGAGAGCTTGCGGGCAATAAAAATTAGTATTGGCTCACCCATTGGAGTCGTTAGACCTTCGAATTCATTGGTTAAACGCTCATTAGAAGTCAAGCCAACCAAGTAAGGGATATCCGGAACGGCTTGCTGCTGAGCTAACATTTGATGTGGGCTGTTATTAATATAAAGAAAATCTGCAACGTCCCACCAGAACACTTTATTTCGGATCGGTGTGAAGTCGAGGCGAGCTAATTCATCATCCACATCTTTAATTAAACCAGGTCGGTAAACTAATGCTGTAGCCCTTTCAGATGTGAGCGTATAAGCCAGCTTAATTAACGAACTAATGACTTGGTAAGTACCTTCATAAGGGTGCTCGCTATCATCAGGAAGTGCGAGAGTGACTAACATATCCCGTATAGAGCCCAATTGCGCTGATGTTGGAAGTCTGAGAGTAGGTAAGGTATCAAGAATGTTTTTTTGAAATTCTTTGGTATTTTGTAAACGGTGGTACTGCGCAAGATAGGCTTGATTTTCAGGGAGCAGAGAGCGCACCAACATGATAAAGCCCCGCGAAGTTGTACCCACATCTATCTGGCGGATATAAGCAAGTTCATTAAAGTCGGGATGCAACAGTAAAGAGAAGTTATCACATGCCAACTCGGCAGATTTACCGAACCCCATTGGCCCTAATATCACTTTTAGCCAATAGTCCATTTGTTTCGAAAAAGGCTGAGTGGGGAATAGTTTACCTTCTGCAGTCCGTAATATTCTAGAGCCGGTATCCCAAATAGATGACGGTCTAGAGATGGGCATAAGTTGCATGGTTTCATTCAATTCAAAGGGAAGTTGGCTAGCAGTTTTTCCGCGTGTCAATCCTGGTATGGAACTCATGAACGTTTCTACAGGATCGCCCTCAACGCTTTCACATTCTATCCCCCCCCAACTTTGAAGACGTTTAACGATAATCTCTCTTTGTTTTTTAGCATCTTGCTCAGACTGGCGGGACCAAGTTGAAACATGAATTCGCAGGTCGACAAAATCTCCCCCCGCATCCTGAACGGCGCTTAAATTATCATATGCGCTAGAGATTTCCTTGTTGTCCCTATGCTTGATGAGGGAAAGTAAGCTCGCTAATCCGACCTTCCACATTAATGAATTACTGGAATGCTTATTGAAAGCATAGGTAAGCCTAAAGGGTATATTCTCTTTTTTAATGCTTCGCAAAAAGGAAGCAAAAGGGAGCGGCTTTTTCGGTAAATACTTGACAGAAAAGGGGGCAATATACGTATCACCGATTTGCATTGTCGTATAAGTTAAGCGTTCAGCCATTCGCGGGATTAGCTGGTCTTGCAGTTTAGGCATGCCAAAAGCAGAGTAATCACTATCACCAGATTCAACGGGACGATACGTGTATTTGTCTCCCTGTAAAGCAGGTCTCCAGCTTAGATCGGTAAAGCCAGAATCATAGGAATTTCTTAGGTGATACGCATATTCGTGAGTGGTCTCAAGATCTATCCATATACCAGCATTATCAAAATCATCTTTAAGGGCAGACAGGGTTGCTTCGTGCCTATGTAGATAATATGAAGCGCCATGTATTAAATTTTGCGCATCGGTCATTTTGGGAGTGTTTGAACCCAGCTTTTCAGTTAACTCTTTAAGCTGCTGGATTTCTTCTCGTGTCAGAGAGGTAAGTTGAGTACGCACCACCAGCAAATTTGTTTCGGTATGACAAAAGCGAGCCATGACATCAACTTGCTCATCGATGATACCAGTTGAAAGGAAGCCTATTTTGTTAGCGACTCGACGCGCACTTTTGCCATATACTTCTTCAATTTCCTCTTTGGTTTTATCAGTATCCAACTCAAAGGACCATTCAAAACTAGTATCGCCATTCGCCATATACCCTTTCATGGCGCTTTCAAGTTTAAAGACCGTATCGGCATACTCTTCAGATTTCATGGCCTTCTTTGTGCCGCGCACATTGAATGCACTTACAAGACTGCAATCATCCATTAAGAAAGTATGTTTATTAACATTCGTATCGAGCGATACAAAATCCTTAGGGCTTTGAGAAAGCACATATGATGAAATAAGCTGGAAGAATGTCTCTGTAGACGATAATAACCGGTCGGAAAACGTCTTTTTGGTTTGATGGTACATATCAGTTCCTTTATGAACTGGTTTTTAACCAGTATTCGTAGATATGGGAAAAAGCTGCAAAGCTAGGCACATACCTTAAATCTTTGAAGTATTTAGCATATTCATTGCGGTCTAGACTGCCAATCACCGATAGGCCAACAGCCATTTCAGCGCAAGTTTGTGGCTCCTCTTTAGTGAGGAATTGAAAGTCTGAGTAGGTAATTTCACTCTCAAGCAACTGCTCAAAAACGGTTTCTGCTCGCTCTCGTCTTGTGCTATCACCACTTAAAATAGCGAAGCCAATTTCACGGGATAAACGGGTGACTTCGGATTGAGTTAAGTCACTGGCCATGATGACAAAACCATGATTGGATAAATTACGAACGGGCCTTTGCAATTGGAGTGCACTTGCGCATATGGCACAGAGCACTTCTTTATTTACAACCTGCATAAAGCCACTCAATACACTTTCTGAGGGGGCGCTTTGATATCCGCAACAGGCGCACGTAAAGCGCGCCTGCTTCAGTTTTCCCCACTGCGCCCTATCAACCTTTTGATTCAAGTCTGGAGGAACAGTAGAGTCTATAGAGAGGATATTCAGCATCCGTTAACTAATCACGAATGAGATTAATAGTCGTATCTACTTCTGAACTATCACCAATGAATTCAGTGTTCAACGCAACAATTACAGCCATCAAACTAAACAATGCAGCCCCTAGAATCACCTGATATCCAGCCGAGACCTTTGATTCATTAGGATTTTTCGACATCAACCCTGCCACCCCCATAAAAGCGACGATAAAGCCATATAGGCCCGCCGCCCCTACTACCAAGAGCAACACCGCTTTTAATATATCTCCGCCATTGCCCAACATATCTGATAAACCTGCATTATTAGCAGCAAATACATATAGCGGCGTTGCAGCCATTAAAAACCCGCCCATAACGAGCTTAGAAACTGATTTTAATGTACTTGATTTTTTCATTTTGTATTTCCAACCTTAATCAATAGTAAAATAATCTGTGCCAATAGATGAGTATCCAAATAGCTCACCGATAGCATCGCTATAAGCCGCAATTCCTAAGAAAGCGACACTTAAAAAAAACATGAAAAAGCACTTTCCAGCCCACCCTTTTTCATTGTAAGTAACCCCCTCTTTCCAATTGTATAAAATGAAAAATGACAGGACATAACTGTAGTAGCGCAAGTAATACACAAGCACATTGGCTATAGTGTCTGTTGTATCATCACTGGATTCAGTGAATGAATTGAGTGTGGAATAGTCTGCATAGGTTTGACTTATTTGATAATTACCGGCCTCGACCAAGCTGCCAGACGTGAACATAAAAGCCCCAATAACAATTAAGGTGACGCCCCCCGCTTTACTATTGGTGCCTGGTCGGCTCTGTGACTCTTTACTAACCAGTGCCTTTACACCCTGATAGGCCGTTATGAAGCCGACAACCCCAAAAATTGCACGGGTCAAGGTATAAAGACTAGGAACTAAATTTCCAAAGTTATTCAGAATCTCGACTGCGCCAATCATCAATTACCCCCGACGAATTATGCAATCAGGGGTAACAACGGACTTTGAGGCTTCCACAATATCTGATACCGCGCCACAGTTAGGAATTTTAGACTGCAAACTCACGGTCAACTTCTGCTTTGTGATTGGGTTGTAGAGCATCGCCACTTTTTTTCTATAATCTGCAGCCATCAACTCCCAAGGCGCTTTTAAAGTGACAGGCTTAGGCTGTTTAGCTTCCTGTTTTATGCGTTGCTCGACTTTGGCTTGCTCTTCTATTTCAAGTTGCTTTTCTAATTGAGCTTTTTGAATCGCTTCAATGCTGCTTTGATTGTTCTGCATTGATGCTTTTAAACCTGTCATTTGGTCAGTTAGACGCCCGATATGCGCTTTTAAAACACTGACTTGCCCTTGGTATTCTTTATTGATACCAACCGAGCTCGCTTCTGGCTTTGTTTGCAACTCGCTTATAGAGGATTCGATTGCATCCAAGCGAGAAAGCAAAATATTAATAACTAACCCATTTTGCTTCGCGACCTCGTATGCCGATAACGCTTGGTCTTTATAAACATCAAACTCTTTTACAGTGGACGATACTTGATTTAGCTGAACGCCAAGATCTGAATATTGATTTTGACTCTGTGAAATGACTTCGTTTAATTTGGTATTCCATAAATCACTTTTCACATCCCCGCTACTTAACGATGGGATATTGACCGAACTCACTAATTTAGAAATATCATTACTATCCAAAAAGACTACTGCGACTCCCACAGAAAGTAGCACTGAACTTAGCAGTATATATTTGAACTTGAACTTGCGCTGACTTGGAACCGCTTGCCCATTATCCACATCTAAAGCGCTTTCACTTTCGCCAGCTTCTAACGTTGGCTCTGGCTCGTTTTCTTCTTCAACGAAAACGTCTAGTTCATCATAATTATTTTGTTTTGCGGTCATACATCCCCCCACTACTATTTATCGATGAATTTACAGCGGTAAAACTATCAAAACAAAGTTTCAACGCTGTCAAATCCAGAAAGATTGAAAAACGGATTGCCCCGATAAACGGGGCGATTTTTAGAGGTAAAGAGGTTGTGTTAACTTGATCACAATCTCTTGATTTTGAGGAATGTAAGCGGTTGTCGGTCTATTTACTCGCTCTGCCAAAACTGGAGTAAATGCATCACCGGTATCGGCTAGCCCTTTTACGGCAATCTCTCCATAATCAAGCCCACTGATAACTCTAACGGTAGAAGTGGTTGTTCCATCAGACGTAGTTTCTGTTTCAGAATCCAACGAGTCAGAAATACCTTCGCTGATACCGGAACCAAATTGCGCTAAGAATAAGCCACCATATCGATACCAAAAATGTGTATCGATATCTGCCGCTGTTCCCGCGCTACCTGTGACTGGATCTAACCCTATCCCACTAAACGGTTGGCAAGGTTCATTAACCGGACAAATTCTATTGAAACTCAATACTACATTGTCGTATTTGAGTACAGGCTTGGCATACGCTACCGCTAAGTAAGTGCGCGAACCACGCTTGCCCGACACAATCTTTACTTCCAATTCATCGTTGAAGTCAGTATTCATTTCTTGCGAGGTTACGGCATATAAATTGTCACCCGCCCCGGCAATGTATTCTTTACCCTTATTTGGTTCGGTATTTTCCTGAACTTCCCCAGCCTTTGAAGAATCCGATGGTTTCCCCAGTCCTTTTCCGGTGTTTTTTAATTCGGGAAGCTCTACATATTCAGATTCGGATACATAACTCGGGTCTACTGCAGTTTCAATAGTTGTAAGTTCTTTACTAAACTTCTGCAATATGAGGTTAAAACGTTTAGCAAGTCGTTCCTTTTCTTTTAATGTAGAGCTTGTTAAGTCCACCAGTGGTTTTGTAGTTTCACTAGTTGCTTGTGATTGAACCTCCTGTGCGGTTGCTTCAGCGGTAGGTTGTGTTACTACTGCCGGTTCCTTATGTTCTGACGCTTCTTTCGCTTCAACAAATGGGCTTGCCAATAACTCCACTGAACTTGGCTGGCTTTCCTGAGCACTTTGATTTGCATCCAACAAACCAATGTCTGATAACTTAACGGGCTTGCCATTAATTTCTATACGGTCCTTTTTACTGTCAACCAGATAGCCATCTGGGTCTAATTCAATGCTTTGCCCGTGGTATCGCAACCTTTGTCTTTTGGAATTTAGTAGGCGACCTTTTTCATCGGCATATACCAGCTCCCCATTACTGAGAAGAGGGATGCCTTTTGCGTCAACGATGGCCATATCTGGGGTCGTGAACTTATTGCTTCCTTCAATGGCTTTTAAATTATGCAGACGAGATGCGCGTATTCCTGATGCCGTGAGCAGTTCACCGCTTTTGTCTGTAATATTGAGTGAAGAGGCCAGATCGCCATTGCGGTTAATCAACTTACCTGATTCTGAAATCATGACGTGATTACCCTTGGCATCACGAACTGCTTTGTTATCTTCATCAATTAGATGACCGGTTTTACGGTCGATCTTTAAGCTTTTACCGTTCTGCATGTACGGCTTACCGTTTAGGCCAACGAGATGACCGTCTTTAGTTAGGTATATGTCTGAATCGCCTATTTGCTTCATCTTGGTTGTGACTGGCTCACCATCGCCATAAAGCAAAGTTCCATCCCCAGACATAAATAGAGCATCTTCAATCACTTCTCCCTTTGCATCCACAAAATGTCCGGAATCACTCAACATGACAGGTCTTCCATCTTCAGTGAGAATACGCTTTCCGTCTTCGGTATATAAGAAGCCATCATCTTTTCTAATAACGTTCTGTCCCTTATAAGTAATGGGTTTGCCATCTTCTCCTAAGACATAACCATCTTGGAGCGTAAACGCGCCAAACTTACCCGCTCTTTCCGATTTAAAACCAGTGTTAGCAGTCAGTGGTTTTTGATTATTAGAAAGAGTCACTTGATTACCTGAACTGTCGATAACCTTACCGTCTTGAGTCAAACGAAGGGCTTTACCATCTTTCCCTTTAATAACTCGCTTATAACTATCCATCAGTGTCCCATCTGGTTGATGGACATAAGCCTGCTCGCCGTTTATTGATAATGGCACATTGTCTTGAGTGAGTAGGTCAGTGCGACTTGGAATATCTAAAGAATTGTTTAGTACTCCCGAATTCAGATAATAAGTGCACCACTCATGGTTAATTGGGGATAGACGAACAA
>OJDH01000472.1_pt1 | contig 14014 bp, 9 predicted proteins | sample 1592761 | NCBI WGS metagenome assembly OJDH01 (sample SAMN05416855, study PRJEB24817) | seawater metagenome | isolation source: Sea water | place: Canada:Atlantic | collected 2013-11
TCTCAGGCATTCCACTTCTGCTTTGCATTAACTTAAAAGGGAATAACCATTTCTTTATCAATGCGCCTTGAATTGAAAAACCTGAGAGGCTCTGAATTGAACACTTATTTAATGTAATTGGTATAATACTAAATACTGACGGTTTAGATAGACTTACTAAGCTAAACACCTAGAATGGTTGACTTAGGTGAGCCTCTCTCACCGGAATATTAATGCTCTTTTTTTAGGAATATTCATGCTCTATCTTGTTCAGTCTAATCGAATGGAAGCCCTTTCTGCACAGCTCGCAGAGGAGCTGAAAACACCCATCCCCGGCATGCCACTGTTAATGCCGGAGCAGATATTGGTCCAAAGCCCGGGCATGTCCACGTGGTTAAGACTTGAGATAGCCAGTAAAAACAAGATTGCCGCAGCATTAGAGTTTCCACTGCCGTCGAGCTTCATCTGGCAACTTTGCCACATACTCTTGCCCGACGTGCCTAAAGAGAACGCCTTCACCAAACCCTCAATGACGTGGAAATTGATGGAGTTACTGCCAGAGCTGCTCAATATTGATGAGTTTGCTCCCTTAAATAACTACCTCCACTCAGGTCACAGTGCTGATGAGATAAAAGAAGATCCGTTAAAGCTGTTTCAGCTTTGCGGCCAAATTGCGGATATCTTCGATCAATACTTGGTTTATCGCCCCGATTGGATAGCGGCTTGGGAAGCCAATGAACCGACCTTGCCTCCCAAAGGGGATAAACTCGACCCTTCACAAACTTGGCAACCTATCTTGTGGCGCGCGCTCATCGAATTTAATAACCTACGCCTTAACAAGAGCCGTTATCACCGGGCAAACCTGCATCAATCCCTGTTTGATGCACTTGATGATCCCAATACCAATCTCGAGGGTCTACCGAGGCGTTTATTCGTATTTGGTATCTCATCCATGGCACCACAAACCTTAGATGTGCTTTATCATCTGGCCAAGCGCATAGATGTGATCATGTTGAATTTAAGTCCCTGCCAGCACTATTGGGGGGATATTGTCGATCCCCGTCTGCGAGCACGTATGGCACTTGAATACGCCAACAAACACAAGCTAGAAACCCTATGGGAAGATAAACTTGAAGTGGGAAATCCCCTGCTAGCCAATAATGGCAAAATGGGACGTGAACTACTGGATCTTATTTTGGAGCTTCCTGAGGAACACACCAACTTTAACTTCGAGTGTTACCAAGACCCTGGCGTCGATAGCCTACTGCAAGGGGTACAGCATGATATTCTCGAACTCGAAACCCGCAATAGAAGCTTAGGGCCTGATGCCTCGCTCTATCTGACACTCGATGATCGCCGCACGCTAGCAAGCGATGATGACTCATTAACTTTAAGAAGTTGTCACAGCCCACTGCGTGAGATTGAAACCCTGCACGATCACCTGCTGGAAATGCTCTCCGGCGAGCCTGAAAACCCTAATGACCCATTGCTGGCCAAAGACATCGTTATTATGCTCCCCGATGTGGCAGCATACGCGCCCTATATCGACGCTGTCTTTTCAGCAAAACAGGGCGCTCACTATATTCCCTACGCCATTGCCGACAGAGGCGCGGCGCAAGAATCACCGCTGATCAATAGCTTTTTGCATATTCTGTCCATTAACCAAAGTCGTTTTGGGCTAACGGATATTTTAGGCATTTTAGAAGTGCCTGCAGTATTGAGGCGCTTTGAGCTCGATGATGAAGCCTTAATGATGATCCGTCACTGGCTCGAACAAGCTGGCGTGCGTTGGGGCCGGGATGAAAGCAGCCGCACGGCGCAGTCATTGCCCGCATTCGATAAAAACTCTTGGGCCTTTGGCATTAAACGCCTTATCTTAGGTTACGCATTTAGCGATGACGCCGCCTTGTATCAAGACACCTTGACCGTGGCAGGCATCGAAGGACAATCGGCGCAAGCGTTAGGAAAACTGCTCAACTTTATCGAAGCCTTGGATGAATATCGCCTGCAACTTGCACAGAGCTGTGACATTGAAGTGCGTATGGCTCAACTGTCTCAATTACTAGAAGATTTCTATGAAGTCGATGACGAAGAGCGGATGCAGCTGCAAGCCATACGTGAAGCGATAAGCAAACTCAAAACGGAACTCAATGAGGCCGGACAAGTCACCCCCCTAAACACTCAAGTGCTGCAAAACTGGTTTAACAGTACATTGAGCGAATCTCGCGTCGGTCAAAGATACTTAGCCGGTAGCGTTAACTTTTGTACCTTGATGCCGATGCGTTCTATCCCCTTTAAGGTAGTCTGCCTCGTTGGCATGAACGACGGTATTTACCCCAGAGTACAGCATCCCGTCGGATTTGATCTGGTGGCGCAATTTGGGCCACGTAAAGGCGACCGTTCACGCCGTTTAGATGACCGTTATCTGTTTCTTGAAGCAATACTGTCTGCCCGTGAACAGCTTTACATCAGTTATATCGGTCACAGTGAGCGCGACAACTCAGAGCGTATCCCTTCAATGTTGGTTTCTGAATTGGTTGAATATTGCCAACTCTGTTATCTGCCTGAAGCATTCAGCAACTTAGACCGAAGTGACGCTGAGACTATCATCAAGGTGATCCCTGCAATTGAAAAAGCAGTCCACCAGCAGTTATTGATTGAGCAGCCTCTGCAACCTTTCGATGAGCGCCTTTATCTAAGTCAAGATGCTGAATCTACAGAGCAAGAGTCGCCCACACACACCTCATTGAAACAAAAAGCCCTTAAACAAAGCTATTCGGCTCAATGGTGTCCGGCAACCTCTGCTGCAGATGCAAAAGAATCGGATCGAAAAACTGACACGCAACGCTTTATTGAAAATGGCGTGAATATCACTCAAGTCAATGAACAACTGGATAGTATTGAGACAGAGGAGCTGGAGGTTTCCGCGCTCATTCGCTTCTTCAGAAATCCAGCTCAGTACTTTTTCAATCGCAGTCTGAAGGTGGATCTGGGACTCAATATCCAAGCGGATGATAACGATGAGCCCTTTAGCCTCAATGCGCTAGAGCGTTATAAGCTGCAAGCCAATCTGCTTGATAACGCCATTTCACAAAACCTCGAAGCGCCTGATGAGGTATTACTGCAACGACTCAAAGCCAGCGGCGAGCTGCCATTGCAACCCTTTGATGATCTGTTACTTGGCCAATATCTCAATGACATTAAATCCATCATTGGTCGCACACTTTATCTGCGGGGTGAAAATCAACGCTCCCAAGATATCGAGCTTGTATTTACTCCAGCAAATGGCCTCAATGAAGCCATCACCTTGGTGGGACGCATAGACGATCTCTGCGCTAAAGGCCTAGTCAATTACCGCCCCGGCACCGCCAATGGCCGTGACTTAATTCGCGTTTACTTAAGACATTTGTGTATTTGCGCCATGAAAGGCAGTGACCTAACGCTTATTGATAATGTTGCCAATAGTGCTACGCCTCAAGCAAGCGGCAAACAGCATACGAGCTATCTACTAGATATCGGTCATTTCCACGCATTTCATGGAGTGACGCCAGAACAAGCCAAAGCACAATTGAGTATTTGGTTAAGTCACTTCCAGTCAGGACAGCTGCACCCCTTGATGTTTATACCCAGAACCGCTCTCGCCTATGTCGAAGCTGAAGGGGAGCACGGTGAGAAACTTATCGAAGCACAAAGTCAGTGGAAAGATGAGCAGAGCCAGTTAGGTGAAGGCTTCGAGCCTCATTATCAACGCCTCTTTCGTTTCCCTGATGATTTTACAGAAGACACATTCGGACAGATTGCCATGACTCTGCTCAGCCCTATGCTCAGCCTGTATCACAAAGACAAGCTCAGCGAGTTGTCTGCCTTTGTTGAAGGGGGCGCTTAATCATGACGTCGATCAATACAGAGCACCAGCCAAGTAAGCCACTCGGCTCAGTACCGTTAAACACCCTCACCCTGCCTTTTGGCGGCAGTCGCTTAATTGAGGCCAGCGCAGGGACAGGGAAAACCTTTACTATCGCGGGTTTATACGTTCGTTTACTGCTGGGTCATGAAATACCTAAGCCATTAACCTGTGAGCAAATTTTGGTGGTGACCTTCACCAATGCTGCGACAGGTGAACTGAGGGATCGTATCCGCCGCAAAATCCAACTGGCATACCGTTGTTTTATCGGCTTAGACACAGGTGATGAGCTGATTGAGGCTCTCTATCGACTGACGCCAGAATCCGAACGTCCGCTGGCACTCAAACGACTCGATTTGGCACTTAAATCGCTTGATGAAGCCTCCATTTTTACTATTCACGGCTTTTGTCAGCGGATTTTGGCCGACATGGCATTTGAGTCTTCCTTGCTATTTGAGTCTGAATTTACCTTAGATGACAGTGAGTTCTTGCATCATGCGGTGCGCGATTTTTGGCGAGAGCACTGTTATCCATTACCGATTTATTTAGCCGAAATCATCCAAAAGAAGTTTAGCGATCCCGATGCGCTGTCCAAGCAACTCAGGCCACTACTTGGCGCGAGTCAGGCTATGGCGTTGCCAATACCTCAGCCCTTTGATAAGTTGCAACAAACGTTAACTCAAAGCTTGAGTCGACTTAAACTTATCTGGCCGCGAGAACGTGAAAACATCGAAGGCTTATTGCACGCATTACCACTGAGTGGCGTGCGATTCGGTAAAAAGCCTGATGGTTATCCTAAACTGGCTAAAATGCTTGATGACATGGACAACTGGTGCAAATTCAGTGAAAGTCTGCCGCCAATGAAAGTGATGGAATGCCTCTCTTTAAGCGAGCTTAAACTTAACAAGGGCGGCGAAATACCCACCCCAGAGCAAGCGCCAGTGTTAGATCATATCGAGCGTTTGTGCGGACTTATCATTGACTTTATTCCCAGCTTTCTCTATTGCGCTAAAAGTGGCATATCGAGCCGATTTTCTGCGCAAAAATCTGAGCGAAACCTGTTAACCCCAGATGATCTGCTTATCACTCTCGAAAATGCCCTGCGCCCTGACGAAAACAGCCCGTCATCTTTAGCAAGCCCCTCTTCACTGGCAAATAGCATTGCGAAACGTTTTCCTATCGCGCTGATTGATGAGTTTCAAGATACCGATCCGCTGCAATTTGCCATTTTTAGCCGTATTTATCAGATGCAAGATCAATCGCAAGAGCCTTCGACAGAACTTGCTGATAAATCAAACACAGACGGTTTAAGTCTGTTGATGATTGGCGATCCTAAACAGGCTATTTACGCCTTCAGGGGCGCGGATATCCATACCTATATTCAAGCAAGGGCGCAAACCAAAGATCACTATAATCTCGACACTAACTATCGCTCCAGTCGTAACATGATCGTGGGCGTTAATGCCCTGTTTGAAAATCGAGACGATGCATTTATTAGCGAGGCTATCCCGTTTGAGCCGGTTCAACCCTCGGCCTTTGCCGATAAAAAGGTGTTTATTGAGCGTGCTAATGACGCATCGGCACTCAAAATCAAGCTGTTAAGTGAAGATCCTGACAAGGGACTGAATAAAACCACCGCCAGAAAACGATTGGCCGAAGATGCCGCTGCCGAAATATGCCGATTGCTCACCGAATCACATGCTGGCGAATGCACCATTAGTGGTGCTCCATTAAAAGCCAAAGACATTGCCGTGCTGGTGCGTGACAGAAATGAAGCAGCGGTGATTAAAAAGTCTTTGTCTAACAGGCAAATTGGCGCGGTATTCTTAAGTCGAGACAGTGTATTTAATACTTTAGAGGCCCGCGAGATGGCCTTGATACTCCATGCACTGGCCACACCAAAAGATGAGCGCGCGCTGCGCTCAGCCTTAGCCACCTCACTGCTTGGTTATGATGCGCTGTCTATCCATACTTTTAACCAAGATGAGATGGTCAGACAGACCTTACTTGAACAGTTTGATACTTTGCATCAAAGCTGGTTGCGACGTGGGATCATGCCTGCATTATTGAATCTGGCCAATGAAACCAAGCTTATTGAGCGCCTGCTTCGAGGCGAAGATGGCGAGCGACGCTTAACCGATTTCAGACATTTAGCCGAATTATTGCAACAAAAAGCCACTGAACTCGACGGCATCAGTGCACTGGTTAACTGGTATGAACAAGCCCTTATCGAGAACAACGCGAGCGAAGAAGCCCAGTTGAGACTCGAAAGTGAGCAGAACCTAGTTCAAATCGTCACGATTCATAAAAGTAAGGGACTTGAATATCCGGTCTGTTTTATCCCTTTTGTTAGCTTAGCGAGGGATAACCGCCGCAAGCCAGCGCCGATGCTCTACCATGAACAGAACAAATTAGTATGGGACATCAACCAAACCGATGAAGGTTGGGAACGTCATAAACGTGAAAACCTCGCCGAAGATCTGCGCTTGCTGTATGTGGCCATGACACGCCCTGTTTATCAGTGCTATCTCTATGTGGCCAACCACAGTCGTTTCACTAAAAAGGCGGGGATCACCAGCCAACTGAATGAAACCGGAATAGGCTATTTACTCGGCATCGAGAATAAAGACTGTGAATTTTCACTCATTCAGGCTCAAGCTAACAAACTGCGATGTGATGCCATTAGCGTCTGTGAAATGAGCGATGATGCGTCCACTCAATCGTTAGAGAATATATCCGGAACTCAATCGACTCTCGCCCCTAAAGTGCTTAAGCGTAAACTCTATACACCATGGCGTGTGGGCAGTTACTCAGGGTTAGTGAAAGACTTGCCCCATGAGCATATCGCGCCGGGCGCTGATGATGAAGCCTTTCCTGAACTTGAGATAATTCAAGATGAGATTGACCCTATCCCATCTCGTTTCACCTTCGAGCGAGGCGCTAATGCGGGTAGCTTTATGCACTTAGTGCTGGAGCTCATTGATTTTACCCAAGCAGAAGCTGAACTTCCCGTTCAACTGCCTATCGCCATGGAAAAATACGGTATCGATGAGAGCTGGTATGAGGTGCTTTATGCCTGGTATCTGGACTTGCTTGACTCTCCGCTTATCGCTGATGGCTCTCTGAAATTGGCTCAACTTACCCATTCACAGAAATTGGTGGAGATGGAGTTTTACCTGCCCATTAACCAACTGAGTGCAGTAAAACTCAATGAGTTACTTGAACACTACGGTTACAGCGCAGGCCTAAATTTTGACTCACTCAAGGGGATGCTCAAGGGTTTTATCGATTTGACCTTTGAATACCAAGGCCAGTTCTATATTGCCGATTATAAATCTAACCATCTGGGAGATGATTTTTCCCATTATGGATTCGATGCAATGTGCGGCGCCATTCGTAGCCATCGATATGATCTTCAATACATCATCTACACCTTGGCGTTACACCGCTACCTGCGATTGAGAATGCCTGGTTATGATTACGCACAACATATTGGCGGCAGTTTTTATCTCTTCCTACGCGGCATGTCTGTTACTGCGCCGCTTTCTGGTGTCTTCTATGATAAACCGCCACAGGCGCTTATTGAGTCTCTTGATGCCTTGTTCGACCAAGAAGTCTCAATTACCTCTCCAAGCAGCCCAAATAAATCCAATGGAGCTTAAGCGATGATCCAGTCAACACAGCCGATTAACGCCCTATTGAAAATCTGGGAAACCGAGCGCTTAATCACCCCACTCGATCGTCATTTTGCCCTCGAACTGGCTCAGCTACACCAAAGTCAGCTTGAGACGTTAGATGAAGCACACACCAGTGATGGCTCATACCGTGAACTCTTTTTACTGATCTGTGCGCTGCTGAGTAAACAGTTATCTCAACAACACACATGTCTGCCTATTCATCAGATAGCACTGGATAATCCCATGCTTGAGCAGGTATCTCATTGTCGTATCAGCTGCACTCACTCTGAACTCACCGCGATATTGGCGCAATTCCCCTGCATCAGCTCGGTGAGCAATACAGCTGAACCTGAGTCGTTAACAGCGGGTTCAACATTAGTCTCAACACCGATTGTGTTAGACAGTGGCGATCTATACCTGCAACGTTATTATCAATTTGAGACCCAAGTCAGCGACTATCTGATCCAACTATCAAAGAGTCAGGGATCTCAAGTTACCGATGCCACTAAGGCCAGTTTAGACATTCTTTTCCCTGCCTCACCCAGTGATGTCGCACCCATGTTTGACTGGCAGAAAATAGCCACCGCCACCGCCTTTAGTAAAAAGTTAGCGGTGATCACCGGAGGTCCTGGTACAGGTAAAACCACAACCGTCACTAAACTGCTGTTTTTATTGTCGCAAGAATCGCTAATGACCATCAGGTTGGTAGCACCTACGGGTAAAGCGGCGGCCAGATTAAGTGAATCAATCAAAGCCTCCAAGGTGCGACTGAAACAGGAATTAGCCCCCTATGCTGACCAAATTAATCTAGATAACTTAAGTCGAGTACCAGAGGAAGCATCAACCTTACACAGATTGTTAGGGGTTATTCCCAACTCCCATCAATTTCGCCACCACAAAGATAACCCTCTCAGGCTAGATCTCTTGGTTATCGATGAAGCCTCAATGGTGGATCTTCCCATGATGCACAAGGTGTTATCAGCCTTGCCCTCTCATGCCAGACTCATACTGCTTGGGGATCAGGATCAACTGGCGTCGGTTGAAGCAGGTGCGGTACTGGCCGATATTTGTGCAGGATTAAAACTCACTCATCCCCATGCAGGCAGTAAATGGCAGATGCGATATTCAGCCCACTATGCGCAAGCGTTATCGACACTAACAGGCTTTGATCTAAATCGCTTTATCAGCGAGTCACCCAAAATAGGTGACAGCTTATGTATGTTGATGCACAGCCACAGATTTAAAGGCGATGCGGGCATTGGCCAATTAGCCGAAGCAGTGAATAACTCAGATAATGCTCGAATAATGGAAGTGTGGCAGAAGGGTTATGAGGAGCTGACTTGGATTGAGCATCAAAAGACCCATAGCGGTAATACTGGATTAGACGAGTTACTCTCCCTCGCGGTGACTCATTACCGCCGTTATCTTGAATTAGCAAAAAATGCTAACAGTACACCAACTGAAATAATCGATTGTTATAACGAGTTTCGGATCTTGTGTGCCATGCGCGCCGGAGAGTATGGCGTAGACGGTATCAACTTAGGGGTGACTAACGCACTCAAGCAAGCCAAGTTAATCTCGACTGAGCTTGAATTTTATCAAGGACGTCCAGTTATCATCCAGAGTAACGACTATAACTTAGGCCTATTTAATGGTGATATTGGTTTGATCCTTTTAGATTCTGATCAGTTCCAACAAGGGCTGTCAGATAAGAATGAGGCAAGCCCCCCCCATCATACGCCCCCAAGATTAATGGCTCACTTTATCCAAGCCGATGGCAGCATCTTAAAAGTGCTACCTGCCCGCCTTCCCAGCCATGATACTTGCTTTGCCATGACGGTACATAAGAGCCAAGGCAGCGAATTTAGCAGTGTCAGTCTGGTATTGCCACTCTGGCCCAGCCTTGCTCAAAAACAGCTGTTAACCAAAGAGTTGGTTTACACCGCCATCACCCGCGCCAAGCAGCACTTTACTTGTTTAGGCTCTCAAACCGTCTTCGAACATGCCAGTTTACAAGCGACTCAGCGCTCATCTGGCCTCGCTAGACGCCTTTGGAATTAAGAGGGGAATTAAGAAATGAACTTAAAAAAGAGCCCTAAACCAACACTCTATTACGTCTACGACCCTATGTGCAGTTGGTGTTGGGGCTACGCCCCAACCTGGCATAAGCTGAGAACCGCGCTAGCAGAGTCTGGAATAACCGTTGAGTACAAACTAGGCGGCTTAGCACCCGATTCGAACGAGCCGATGCCACAGGAGATGCAAACTTTCCTTGAGCAGACCTGGCACAAAATAAGCGACCAACTTGGCACTGCATTTAACTATGACTTTTGGCAAAATTGTCAGCCAAGACGCTCAACATATCCAGCCTGCCGCGCAGTATTAATTGCTAGGGAATATGGACTCGAACAACAGATGCTCAGCAGCATTCAAACCGCCTATTATCTCGAAGCCAGAAACCCTTCGGATCTGGATACCTTAACCGCTATCGCCACCAAGATAGGTTTAAACAATGCCGAGTTTGTTAAACAGATAAACAGTGAGCAGCTCAATCAAAAGCTAATGACTGAGATAGCCACTGTACGCCAACTTCCCATCCAAGGGTTCCCCTCATTAGTGCTTGAGAAAAATGGTCTCTTCAAACCTATACCGTTAGATTACCAGCACTGGCAGAACAGTTATCAACAAATAATCAATGATGTGTAGTCATGTTCATTCTACAGTTTGGTATTTATTTTTTTCATATATTTAGCCCTTGTTCATTCGCTACGAATATTCTGCCGTGTTTATAAATTGTCTAGAGGACTTATCACACCAGTATGATGCCCGCCAATAACATGAGTGTATATTTGGGTAGTCTTGACATCACTATGACCTAACAATTCCTGAATAGTACGAATATCATGACCTTTAAGTAATAATGATGTAGCAAATGAATGACGAAAAGTGTGCGCTGTAACACGCTTATTGGTATTACTCTTGGTAGTCGCTTTTCTCAATTCTCGTGAAAATGCAGTCGGATGAATATGATGTCGGCACACATATTTATCACTTGGATGTATACAGCGGCGACTAGCAGGGAAGATATACTGCCAGTGAAATTTAGCGGCACTACTACGATACTTTTTGATAAGAGATATGGGCAATGAAGCTAAACCAAAACCTTCAGCAAGATCCCTATCATGTATCTTTTTAACATGTGAAATTTGTAATGTTAATTCATCGACCAAGCCATTAGGTAACATACAAACTCGATCTTTTTGCCCTTTTCCTTGGTAGACAAAGATAGACTTCGTGCTTAAATCAATATCCTTTATTCTGAGTCTTAATGCCTCTTTTAGCCTTAATCCCGCTCCAAATAGTATAGAACCGATTAGATGATGATAATTTGATAAGAAACTGATAATCAGTTTTGCTTCATCGCTAGAAAGTACCTGTGGTATCCGTTGCGGAGTTTTTGCATAGGGAAATTGCAGCTCTTTAGTCTCTATTTTCAATACGTGGCGACAAGCAAATATAATCGCGCACAAAGCTTGTTTCTGAGTGCTAGCCGACACTTTGCATTGTACAGCTAAAAAACAGAGAAAATGTTCAATCAAAGCTGGCGTAATATCATCACCATGACGAATATTGCAATGTCTTATAAAGTATCGATTCCAATAGAGATAAGACTTTTCTGTTTGATAGCTATAATGGCGTACCCTTATCTCAGCACGTATAGCCTCAATGTATGTTGCTTGACCCATAGTAGCCCTCCCGAACACTGTACTTACATACAGTTATAACTGATATCGAGATAACTTGCCTAAAAAAGATGCAACAAATGAGAGTTTGATGCATCGATAACTCAAGTAAATATTTTTATTCTATTTAATATCAAAGTATTGAGAGAGTGCCAAAAGTGTTATGCGGACCTCATAAACACCCACGCATCTTTTTATCGGGTGATTTATGGTATATTTTCTAACTTCTACTAAAAGTAACCCATTTACAACAGTGAGTTACCAGTGTTAAGTTAACAAAAAGCAACCAAGCAGACTGGAACATTATCCTGCTGCTAATCAATAAGCTGTTAAATGGCAATGCATATTGAGGCGTTAAATGTCAGGCATATGGATATGAAATTTGAAATTGAAGCTATACAAGTTCCATTCAATGGGGACTCGATAAAACTTATAAAGGCTAATTGGCTAGACGAAGAAGCGACGACTTTTTTAGTTCGACTAAATGAAACGGGTGAGCTTGCCGAAGTATCATTTGAGCATGACGAGGGCATAAGAATTCTCGAAGAGTTAGATTTGGCTGGTTGGTGGTTAAATTCTGAGGGAGCGATCCTCACAGAGAGTTGGCTCTTTTTAGTCAACTCTGGTGGGTGGTTTGATTTCGAGTCAACTAGAGATGATTTTTACAAGAAACATGAAACATCTGACACTAAAGAATATCTTATCGCAGGGTATCAGGAATGTGTTTCCATACTCTCAAGTAGCAAGCCCAAAGTTCGCAGAGTAATTGCCACTTAACAAGCTATTAAACAAGGACAAAAAACAGTTTGCTGTTTTCGTTCCTCAACATTTTAGCAAACAATTTTTGCCTGTTAATAGGGCGTTAGTTGTCACTACTATGCAACCAAGCTGGCCTTTGAATTCATATGTTTTATTTATGGGACTCTAAATGATTGACTTTGATGAAACAGATGAAGATAAAAGGCGGATAAGAGAATCTGTATCAGCTCGACAAAATTCGTACAAAAATTTTAAGATTAAACAAAAATACATGGCTTGTTTTTTTTTCTTGGTACCAGCCATTATTCCTTTTTGTTTTACTAATCTATCTGTGCCAAATGATACTGCTTTTTATCAGTTATTGTTAAGTAATATTAATATCCTGTTTCACTCAAATACCGTGCTAGGAGACAGCGTATATTATCGTGTCGTGTTTTGGGGGTATGCGTTTTCCATCATTTATTTAATTTCTATATCTCCCTATATTTATTTCTACCTAAGAAAAGCCCAGCGTACAGGTTTTTCTAAGGTAGATAATAAGCAAAAAATCCACCTTGTATGGTTTTTGTTGTTTAGTGTTTTAATATTTTTAACTACACTACTTTTTGATATGCCTGAAACAGGTAGCAAGTTGTGGAAATTGTTCGTTGCGTCTTGTTACGTTTGGCCACTTTTTTATGCTCATTTTATAATGCCATTATATTTATCTGTCTTTTTGCTTTTTTACTTTTACGTTCATAAATCTGAGCCGATGAGGAGTTTATATGAGGACGAATACTATTCCGAGTATAGAAAGACAACTAACAAGCTAATAAATAAGGACTAAAAACAGTTTGCTGTTTCGTTCCTCAACATTTTAGCAAACAATTTTAGCCCATTATTAGGGCGTTAGCAGTAAAAGGAATTTCCCCAACATGAAGTATTCAATTCTATCTATATTTATCCTTTTGGCTGGTTGCGCCCAAAACTCCGGCATAATTCCTATGGGTGGTGAAACTTATATGGTTTCCCGTCAAGCAGCTACAGGCTTTAGCGGTATGGGCACTCTTAAAGCTGAAGCTATGAGAGAAGCATACGAACAATGCCAAAAGTCGCAAAAGATTATTAAGGTTTTAGAAACAATTGATGCCAAACCACCTTATATATTTGGTAACTTCCCTAAAACTGAAATTCGTTTTAAATGTGTACAAGAGTCGTAGCGAGTAATTTACTGCTAACAAGCAAATCAATCAGGACAAAAAACAGTTGGTTTTTGCTCCTGCGTCGCTTATTTTAACCAACTATTTTTTGCCCATTATTTGGGCGTTATGTTGATTAGTCAAGGAGTTGGTATTTGGATAGTCTTGTTGCAGAAATCATAGATTTAATTACTTTGGATACTATTTCAATTACAGACAAAGAGTATTTAATCAGACTAGTTGGTGAACTATTAGGTTCAAAAAAGGATTGGTTTATCTGTCTTCAACAAAACATAGTATTACCACAAGAAGTAGCTTCGGGAATTATGGGGCATATTTTCACTATCGATAATGGTCGCTTTAGTAATGGAGCTGTAGTTAACTTTAACTGTGAAGGTAAATTGGCTAACCTGTTGATATCATCAACATAACTAATAAGGATAGGCCGCGCGAAGCCGCGTCCTTATCCCAAGTGTTGAACAAGCCCGAGGATGAGGTTTATTAATACTCTTTATTAAGCAAATAGCAGATCGAGAGTTCGATCTATTTGAATTGTTATTTTCGAAGCACTTATTTTTCAATCATGATGCTCCCTTAGCGTTTTCAGCTAATATAATAATACATCTATGTCAGTCGAGATAAAAGGGTCGGAGCGAATTAGGGGGCTAAGTTACTTTTTCTAATCAATTTCTGGTTAATTAGAGTGGTTGATCTAACCAATTTCTGTCCAAAAATGAGTTAGCTACTCGAAGAACCTAAATCGAAGAGATAAAC
>OJDH01000474.1_pt1 | contig 13875 bp, 15 predicted proteins | sample 1592761 | NCBI WGS metagenome assembly OJDH01 (sample SAMN05416855, study PRJEB24817) | seawater metagenome | isolation source: Sea water | place: Canada:Atlantic | collected 2013-11
ACTATCCTCTTCGTCGGCAGCGTCAGATGTGTATAAGAGACAGATGTTGTACATGGCGAGATTCCTGATCTGTGTCCACTGATTGAGAACGGCGTGAATCTGATGGCGCCGTTGCTCAAAGGGCAGAAGACGGGCTGGTTCTATGATCACCGAGAAAGCCGTGCCAAAGTTAACCAGCTGGCGCCAGGCAAGCGGGTGCTGGATCTGTTTAGCTACGTTGGTGGCTGGGGCATCCAGGCGATGGCTTCTGGGGCTGAAGAGGTTGTCTGTGTCGATGCGTCTCACTATGCGCTGGATGTGGCCCGTGAGAATGCGCGCATCAATAATGGCGAGAGCCGTTTTACGGGCCTGCACGGCGATGCGTTTGAAGCCTGTAAGGCGCTGGTCGATGAGCGTGAGCGATTTGATATTGTGGTGTGTGACCCACCGGCGTTTATCCAGAAGAAAAAGGATATCCGTAACGGTGAGCGTGCCTATGCCCGGATCAATAACCTGGCCATGCGGTTGCTGAATAAAGGTGGCGTCCTGGTGTCGGCGTCCTGCTCCATGCATTACCAGCGCGAAAGTCTGGTGGATATGATCCGCGCTAACAGCCGTGAGCTGGACCGTACTGCGCAGATCTTCCACGTCGGTTACCAGGGTGCCGATCACCCGATTCACCCAGCAATCCCGGAAACGGATTACCTCAAAGCCTACTTTGCCCGTATTCTGGCTGCTGGCTGAATACTGTGATACCTGGCGTGCAGCGCTCGCTGCACGCTTCGCTGTCCTTTCTCTATCCCCTCTTTTAGCGCAGGAGCAAATCGATGCAGACACGGATGCTAGGCAATAGTGACCTTGAAGTCAGTGAAATCTGTCTGGGCACCATGACCTTTGGTGGTCAGAATACTGAAGCTGAATCCCATGCACAGCTGGATTGTGCTCACGGTCTGGGAATTAACTTTCTCGATGTGGCCGAGATGTACCCAGTACCGACCTCGGCGGTTAATCAGGGACTAAGTGAGCAGTACATTGGTAACTGGATGCAGGCGCGGGGTAACCGTGATCAGGTGGTGGTCGCGACAAAAGCGGCAGGCCCGGCGGAGATGGTGCGTTACCTGCGCCTTGATATCCACTTTGATCAGGCGAACCTGGTAGCGGCTGTAGAAGGCAGCCTGCAGCGGTTGCAGACTGATTATATCGATCTCTATCAGCTGCACTGGCCGGATCGGGCCAGCAACTACTTTGGTCAGCTGGGTTACGAACACCAGCCAGAGCAGGATGGCACGCCGATCGAAGAAACTCTGGCGGTGCTCAAGTCACTGGTTGATGCCGGTAAAATCCGTTACATCGGCCTGTCTAATGAAACCCCCTGGGGGCTGATGAGTTTCCTGCGCTATGCTGAAAAGTTGAATCTGCCCAGGGTGGTTACGGTGCAGAACCCCTATAGCCTGCTGCATCGGGTGCCGGATATCGCGCTGGCGGAAGTGATGCAGCGTGAACAGGTTGATTTGCTGGCTTACTCACCACTGGCGTTTGGCACGTTGACGGGTAAGTATCTGGGCGGTGCACGGCCAGCAGGCTCCAGACTGGCACTGTTCCCGCACTACCAGCGCTACCTGACCGCACCGGGTGTCCGGGCAACTGAGCAGTATGTGGCGCTGGCACAGCAGCATGGGCTTGACCCGGTACAGATGGCGCTGGCGTTTGTCCGCAGTCGGCCCTTTGTGGCCAGTACGATCATCGGTGCGACGTCGGTCGCGCAGCTGGAACAGGCAGCAGACTCAGTTCGGCTGGCATTGTCCAGTGAGTTGCTGGCTGCCATTGAAGCCATTCACTTGCAGTATCCCAACCCCTGCCCCTGAGCCCGCTATGACCGTTAACGCTGGTTGCTGTTCCTGAATCAGGCCAGCGTTAACATGACAGAAAGTTAATCCCCGTTTAGCCGCTTTGATTAGAGCTTCTGCCTGTTCTGAACCACACTGAGGGTATCTGTACAGGAGGAGTAATGATGACCCTGGTAAATGAAATTATGTATCCGGTCGCCCACGCCCTGCGGGCTGAGATGGTGTTACCTGAAGCCGTGCAGCTGATTCTGGATTCCGGTTATACCGGTTTGCCGGTGCTGGATGCGCGGGAGCGGGTGATTGGGTTCCTGTCAGAGCATGACTGCATCCCGCTGTTGCTCAATGGCAGTTACCACTGTGACAACCGTACTCTGGTACGGGACATCATGTATAACGAGCCGCTGACCGTCACCCGCCACGACAATATTGTTGATCTGGCTCAGCGGATGCAGGGGGTTAAACCCAAGGTTTATCCCGTCGTCGATGGCGACAGGCTGGTGGGACTGGTCAGCCGCCACCATGTTATGCAGGCCCTGAACAAGGCGTTCCGGGACTGTAAAATTGTTGCCTGAACGGGCTTACTGCGCGCCCAGGTAACGGTTCATTGTCAGCTGCCAGTCGTTATCCATCAACAGGCGAGGTAGCTGGCGATTGATCGGCTCGCGTAATGGGCTCTGTGGCTGCAGATAGAAACTGTAAAACTCTTCATTCAGCTGCTGCTGGTGGAGCCTGGGGCGCTGGTCGGCAGGCAGTTGCAGGGTGGCGTACTGCAGGGCTGGGCGGTCGTGGATAACGGCGTCTACTTTGTTAGCCATCAATGCCTGCAGTGCGCTGTCCAGGCTGGCCATGGGCTGGCTCTTGATGCCGCGCTGGGCCATAAAGTTTTCCACGTTGGTACCTTTGATAACCGCCACCCGGTGTTGAGTCAGTGCTTTGATGTCAGAGATCTGATTATCCAGGTTGGACATTACTGTGCTGGACGTTGCCAGTGCAATCAGACTGGCCAGCACAGTGACGCCAGCGAAGCTCAGTGCCGTGGCCAGCACCCGGCCGCTGAAACTCTTCATCTCAAATGCCCCCGCACGCCCGGTGCATAGTAGCGTAACCCAGAGGACTGTCATGGCGAAGCTGCGGCCCCGGGGGCCATCGAGCAGCTCCTGTTCATGGTTGTGTTCCAGCCGCCGAATCAGAAAGGCCAGCAGCGGTGCCATGATCACCAGAAACGCGACAACGGCAAGCGTGGTGGGCTTGGTGGCCCATTGCCAGAGTTTATCCCATGCGTGACTATCGGGGCGGGTGGCGATGGCCAGGCCGGTGCGGAAAAATGGCAGGCTGAAATCGCCAGCAGTCTCCCGCGCCGAGGTGACAGTTAACGCACCGATAACCAGGTCGAGGTTTTGTTGCTGTACTTCTTTCAGGCCATTGGCAACCATAAGAGGCTTGCCTGTCTGGTCCTGACTACAGAGGACGTAGGGCAACTGTAACTGGTCAGCCACGCTGCGCCACAGGTCAACCGAGATGCCGTGCCAGTCTTTATCGGCAGACCTGATAACAAAGGGTGGGGACTGAATCACTCCAACTCTGAGCGTGCTGTCTGCCGCAGGTGGGCAGATGTTGGCTAAGGCCGGGAGGGCGACCAGGGCTGATAATAAGCACACAAGTGCTAACAGTCGCTGCGTCATTGTCGTTTGCATCCTGTTTTTTGCGGGCATCATACGGTGCAGATGCTATCAGGCCAAGGCGGACCTTAGCCTGATATGATCCGGCGCATGGGCTGATATCTGCCAGTATTGCCGTCAGAGGGGCTTAGCGCAGGTTGAGTACGGGCCAGCTGAGTTGCTCGGCGACGGCCTGCAGTTTCGGGTCCGGGTTCACGGCGTGCGGGTAATCAACCAGCTTCAGGAGTGGCAGATCATTATGGCTGTCGCTATAGAAGCTGGCACCGTTGAGGCTGTGCTCCGGATGTTGCTCCAGCCAGTCCTGTAGCCGGGTGACTTTGCCTGCCTGATAGCAGGGCACCCCGGCAACGTCGCCGGTGTAACGGCCGTCACGTTGTTCCGGCTCGGTGGCCAGCATGGCATCGACGCCCAGCAGGTCTGCAATGGGTTGGGTCACGAAGCGGTTGGTGGCAGTAATGATCAGCAGAAAATCTCCCTGCTGGCGGTGTTTCTCCAGCAGTGCGGCTGCTTTGGGCAGCATCATGGGTATGACGCGTTCCTGCATAAACTGCTGATGCCAGCGGTCCAGGGTTGCCGTATCGTTGGCTGCCAGTGGGGCGAGGGCAAAGCGTAAAAACGCTGCAATATCCATCTCGCCAGCTTCGTACTGCTGGTAAAAAAGATTGTTGAGACGGTCATATTCGGCCGCATCAACGTAGTTGTGCTGGCAGAGGAACTCACCCCAGCTCAGGTCGCTGTCACCGCCGAGCAGAGTGTTATCAAGGTCAAAGATTGCCAGGGCCAAAGTGCTACTCCTGCATGCTATGTATCCAGTTGAAAGGGGCTCAGGATAGAGAGCAGATCAATGCAATGCAATCAGCGGCTTGACTGGTGGCGCTGAGCCTGCGTATATGGAACAGTGCAACGCGCAGATAGCCTGATCTATCTGTTTGTTTTCCGACCGGATTCAGCTGATTTGATGAAGACAAAAGAAGTGTGGAACAATAGCCCAAAAGAGTACGGGAAGATTAATGTGATTGATTCAGACGGGTTCCGGCCGAATGTCGGGATTATTCTAGCGAACTCGCTGGGTCAGGTTCTCTGGGCGCGCCGTATTGGGCAAGAAGCCTGGCAGTTTCCTCAGGGGGGCATTAATGACGATGAGTCCCCACAGCAAGCGATGTTTCGTGAGCTGCAGGAGGAGGTTGGCCTGACACCTGACGATGTTGAGATCGTTGCGGTCACGCGTGGCTGGCTGCGGTATCGGCTGCCCAAGCGGATGATCCGGCGTCACTCTCTGCCGCTGTGTGTTGGCCAGAAACAGAAGTGGTTCCTGTTGCGTATGCTCAGTGATGATACCGCGGTGTCGATCAGCCATACTGACTCCCCTGAGTTTGATGACTGGGGCTGGGTCAGTTACTGGTACCCGCTGGGGCAGGTCGTTTCGTTTAAGCGTGAGGTCTATCGTAAAGCGATGCGTGAGTTGTCGCCAAAGCTGGCTAGCCTTATCAGTGTTGAAACTGAGAGTTAATTGATCGCTGTGTAACCTGAGAGGACCGTTGCTGATGCTGGACGTGCTGCGCAAGATTGTTCAGGAAGTCAATGCCGCGCCAGATCTGGATGCGGTGCTTGATCTGATTGTGCGGCGGATTCAACGGGCAACGCGGACCCAGGTCTGCTCGGTCTACCTGCTGGATGAAGAACAGCATTTCTGCCTGATGGCCACCCAGGGGCTTAATCCTGCCGCGATTGGTCGGGTGCGTCTGCCACCGGGCAAAGGAATTGTCGGGATGGTGGCTGATCGTGCCGAACCCATCAATCTTGAGGATGCCACGGTGCATCCGTCCTACCGCTTTCTCAAAGATACTGGCGAAGAAAAATTCCATGCTTTTCTGGGTGTGCCCATCATTCATCAGCGCGCTGTGCTGGGGGTGCTGGTGGTGCAACAGCAGGAGCGCCGCCGGTTTGATGAAAGTGAAGAAGCATTCCTTGTCACTCTGTCGGCTCAACTGGCGGGCGTAATCGCTCATGCTGAGGCAACTGGCTCTATTACCCGTAGTGCTCAAAATAGTCAGAAAGGCCGTGATAAGCGCTTCCAGGGTGTCTCTGGTGCCAGCGGTGTGGCGGTTGGCCATGCCGTTGTGATGGCCCCGCGGGCTGATCTACGTGCGGTGCCGGATAAGCTCGCCCGTGATATCGCGCAGGAATTACAGCAGTTTGATCAGGCGCTGGCGTCGGTACGGCGGGATATCAAGGTGGTGGGGCGCAGCCTGTCACGCCACTTGCGCAGTGAAGAGCAGGCGCTGTTTGATGTGTACCTGCGTATTCTGGATGACAATGCGCTGGCCGGTGAAGTTCATCAGCGGATTGAGCAGGGTAGCTGGGCTCAGGGCGCACTGCGTGATGTGATCCAGGAGCATGTGCGGATGTTCTCCGCTATGGAAGACCCTTACCTGCGTGAACGAGCCAGTGATATCCGCGACCTGGGACGGCGTATTCTGGCGTACCTGCAGGAATCACATCCGGTCGAACTTGAGTTCCATGACAACACTATTTTGATTGCCGAAGAGCTATCGCCCGCCATGCTCGGTGAAGTGCCGACTGAAAAACTGTCCGGGCTGGTGTCGGTGCATGGTTCGGGCAACTCCCATGCGGCGATTCTGGCCCGTTCGATGGGTATTCCGACGGTAATGGGGGTGGTTGATCTGCCCTATACCAAAATGGATGGCCGGGAGCTGATTCTGGATGGCTATTCGGGCTGCCTTTATGTCAATCCGTCCGAGGAGCTGAGTGAGGCCTATCGCGAGATCTTGCGTGGGGAGGAGGAAGAGGCGGTTGAGCTGGCTACCCTGCGGGATCTGCCCGCTGAAACGCTGGACGGGTATCGGATGCCGTTATGGGTGAATACCGGGCTGGTGGCAGATGTGGTGCGCTCGCTGGAGCGCGGGGCTGAGGGGATTGGTCTGTATCGCACCGAGATCCCGTTTATGATCCGCGACTTCTTTCCCAGCGAACAGGAGCAGACTCAGACTTACCGTCGTCAGCTGGAGGCGTTTCACCCTCGCCCGGTGACTATGCGCACGCTGGATATTGGCGGTGACAAGGCGTTACCTTACTTCCCGATCAACGAAGAGAACCCGTTTCTGGGCTGGCGTGGTATCCGGGTGACGCTGGATCACCCCGAGATTTTCTTGCTGCAGGTGCGGGCGATGCTGCGCGCGGCTGAAGGATTGAATAATCTGCGCATCATGTTGCCCATGGTCACCAGTGTGCATGAGGTGGACGCTGCCTGTCTGATGATTGATCAGGCGATAGATGAGTTGCGTGATGATGGTTATGTGATCGAGCGGCCGCAGATCGGCGTAATGGTTGAAGTTCCGGCAGCGGTTTATCAGGTGCGTCGTTTTGCCCGGCGGGTCGATTTTATCTCGGTGGGCTCTAATGACCTGACGCAGTACCTGCTGGCGGTGGATCGTAATAACCCGCGGGTGGCCAATCTCTATGCGCCTTATCATCCCTCAGTGCTGCGGGCGCTGGATTATATCGCCCGTGAAGCACACAAAGAGGACGGTATCCAGGTGTCGATCTGTGGCGAAATTGCGGCGGAACCTGCCGGTGCGCTGCTGTTAATGGCGATGGGTTACGATGTTTTGTCGATGAATGCCACCAACCTGCCGCGGATTAAATCGGTTATTCGCAAGGTCACCCTTGAGCAGGCGCGTGAGCTGCACCGCCAGGTTAAACATATGGATGATGCCGACAAGATCCAGCAGGTGCTTTACGATACCCTGGCTCAGTGGGGGCTGGCACAGCTGTCCCGCCCTGATATGCCCGATCCTCGTCAGGGTCAGAGTTAACTGCAGTTTTCTGTTGTAGCGACTGGTTCCAGTTGCTGTTCAAAGTGGCACCGTTGTGCTGCGCCCTGTGCTGTAAATGTCTGTTCCATTAACCCGCGTTGTCCATTGCCATGCTGTACCAGTGCCGTGCTGGCGCGGGTGCCGTAGTTGAGGTCGCTGGCCTGGATAAAGCAGGCAGAGAGCATTTTTTCCCATGCGTAGCGTACCCCGGTATCTGGCAGCTGGCTGTCCGCGGCGGTGTCGCGCTGCCATAAAAGCGGCAGCAGCTGTTCGCTCTGTGGCTGCGGGTGTTGCGCCAGATAATCGGCCAGCCGCTGTTTCAGGGCGTCGGTTTTGGGCCAGGGGCTGTCCAGCAGGGCATTGCTCAGGCCGTAGATGCCCGGTGCTAATGGCTGGAAGTCACCGCCGCGATTGGACTGATAGTAGAGTCCGTGCTGGTCGCCCAGCAATAGATTAAAGCCGCCATAGCGGGAGAGTTCTGGCTGGAGTTGCGCGCAGAAATCGACCGCGCTGTCAGTCCCGGTCAGGTAATCACGGATCAGTTTCCCTCGAGACAGTTCTGCCGGGAGTTTGTTGCGGCCGTCCCGGTGATTGGTGACGGCGGCGAAACGTCCGTCTTCATGGCTGGCCAGCCAGCTGCCACCCGCTTCCAGGTCGCGTCCACCGATAATCTGCGGGGCGTCAGGCCAGGGGGTCATGGCGGTGCTGGGGCGGGGGTAAAACTCATCCCGGTTGGCGATTAACACCAGTGGGTAGTCCGGCAGCAGCTGCCAGGCAAAGGCGATAATACACATACAGGCTCCAGTCATCGGGTCTATGGATAGTACCTGCTCTTTGGGTGGGCGTCGCCTGTCGGGGTTTTAGCCTGATCTGGGGTACAGCGATGCAGGGATACTGGGGTACTATAGCCCCCCTGATCTGTCCGCTGGCCGGACACTACGAAGGAGCGGATTCCCTATGTTAACCACACTGTTGCTGTATCTGGTGCTGGGCTCGGTGGCAGGCGTTGTGGCTGGCCTGTTTGGTATTGGTGGCGGGCTATTGATCGTCCCGGTGCTGATTTTCAGTTTTGAGCTGCAGGGTATGTCACCCGAGGTGCTGACCCACAGTGCGGTAGCAACGTCATTGGCGACCATTGTGATTACCTCGCTCAGTTCCATGCAGGCGCACCATAAGCGCGGTGCTGTACGCTGGGATCTGTTCCGGCCGCTGACCGGCGGTATCGTGATCGGTGCCGTGGCTGGCGCGGTGATTGCCAGTCAGCTTAGCGGGGCAACACTGCAGCTGGTATTCGGCCTGTTTGTTCTGGCGGTGGCGGTACAGATGGCGCTGTCACTGAAGCCGGCTGCCGGTGAAAAAGAAGCCGTGGCTGGCGGGCTAACCGGGGCGGGATCGGCCATTGGCGGCTTATCTGCTATTTTCGGCATTGGCGGCGGCACGCTGACGGTGCCTTATCTGAGCTGGCGTCGGGTGGCGATGCAGCAGGCAGTCGCAACCTCTGCGGCCTGTGGTCTGCCGATTGCGCTGGCCGGGGCGTTGACCAATGTCTGGCGTGGCTGGGAGCATCCAGCGCTGGCGGACTGGAGTCTGGGCTATGTTTACCTGCCAGCGTTTGCCGGGATTGTCGTGACCAGCACGTTGTTTGCCAAAGTGGGTGCGAAGCTGGCGCACAGCCTGGATGGGGTAAAATTGAAGAAGATGTTTGCGGTGTTCCTGGTAATTGTCGGGGCGCGGCTGCTAATTACCAATCTGATGGGGAACTGACCCGTGTGGGTACATGATATAGAGCCGGTCGCGATCTCGCTGGGGCCGTTGCAGGTTCACTGGTATGGCCTGATGTATCTGGTGGGGTTCAGCGCAGTCTACCTGCTGGGTGCGTACCGGGCCCGCCAGCCAGGCTCGGGCTGGACCGCCGAGATGGTCTCGGATTTTGTTTTCTGGGGGGCGATGGGGGCCGTGCTCGGTGGCCGCTTCGGTTACGTACTGTTCTATAACTTTGACCAGTTTCTGGCGGACCCGCTCTGGCTGTTTGCGGTCTGGGAAGGCGGCATGTCTTTCCATGGCGGGCTGCTGGGTGTGCTACTGGTCTTTGTTCTGTTTGGCCGAAAGCACCAGAAAAGCTTCTTTGAAATGGGTGACTTCGTTGCCCCGCTGGTGCCGATTGGTTTAGGTGCTGGGCGGCTGGGTAACTTTATTGGCGGTGAACTGTGGGGACGGCCGACGGACCTGCCCTGGGCGGTGATTTTCCCTCGTGCGGGTGATGGTCTGGCACGCCATCCGTCTCAGCTGTATCAGCTGGCGCTGGAAGGGGTGGTGCTGTTTATGGCGGTCTGGCTGTATTCGGCCAGACCTCGGCCGCAGGCCACAGTGTCGGGGCTGTTTCTGGTGTTGTACGGGGTGTTCCGTTCGCTGGTGGAGTTTGTGCGTGAGCCTGATGCCCATATTGGCTTTATCGCCTTTGGCTGGCTGACCAAAGGTCAGCTGTTGTCTTTGCCGATGATTATCGGTGGAGCCCTGTTGATGTGGTGGGCCTATCGTCGTGACAACCGTGTCGGTGCCTGAGCGCTCGACTGTATATGAAGGATGACTGCCAGCGATGATGGCAGCACAGAAGTACCCGGCTGTCTGAGGCCGTCTTTGTGGAGAGAGTGATGCAGCAGTACCTGGAATTAATGCGCGAGATTCGCGACAACGGCACCGATAAGGGTGACCGTACCGGCACGGGTACCCGCTCGGTGTTTGGTCGCCAGTTGCGCTTTGATCTGTCGGCGGGGTTCCCGTTACTGACAACCAAAAAAGTGCACCTTAAGTCGATTATCTATGAGCTGTTATGGTTCCTGGATGGCAATACCAATAACCAGTGGCTGGCTGACCGTGGTGTGCGGATCTGGAATGAGTGGGCGCTGGACGATGGTGATCTGGGGCCGGTGTACGGCAAGCAGTGGCGCAGCTGGGCCTGTCCGGATGGCTCCACGATTGATCAGATCAGCGAGCTGATGACGCAGCTTAAGCGCAACCCGGATTCGCGACGGCTGATCATCAGTGGCTGGAATCCGGCGGACCTGCCGGATGAGTCTGTCGGGCCGCAGGAAAACGTGCGCAAGGGTAAAGCGGCGTTGCCACCGTGCCATACTCTGTTCCAGTTTTATGTGGCCAATGGCAAGCTGAGCTGTCAGCTGTATCAGCGCAGTGCTGACTATGTGCTGGGGGTGCCGTTCAATATTGCCTCCTATGCGCTGCTGACCCATATGATTGCGCAACAGTGCGGGCTGGAGGTGGGCGACTTCGTTCACACCTTTGGCGATGTGCATCTGTATAACGATCATATAGCCGACCCGGCGATTGTGCAGGAGCAGCTGAGTCGTACGCCGCGGACATTGCCGCAGCTGCTGATCAAGCGTAAGCCAGACAGTATTTTTGACTATCAGTTCGAAGACTTCGAAGTGGTGAACTACGATCCCCACCCGGCTATTCGTGCTGCGGTATCGGTATAAAAGAGGGTTATGCAATGCGACTGGCTATTATTGTGGCCCAGGCTGAGAACCGTACCATCGGAATTAATAATCAGCTGCCCTGGCATCTGCCGGAAGATCTGAAGTATTTCAAGCAGGTCACGATGGCCAAGCCGATTATTATGGGGCGTAAAACCTATGAATCCATTGGTCGTCCTCTGCCTGGCCGTACCAATATCGTGATCAGCCGGGATCGCAGTTATCAGCGTGACGGGATTCGTGTGGTGCAGAGCCTGGCGGCGGCGCGTGAGCTGGCAGAAAATATCTGTGTGATAGAGGGCCAGGACGAAGCAATGGTGATTGGTGGTTCGCAGATCTACGGCCAGGCGCTGGCAGTCTGTGATCGGCTTTACCTGACCCAGGTGCACGCAGACGTTGATGGGGATGCGCAGTTCCCGGATTTTGACATGGACGAGTGGCAGGAGCTGGGGCGAGAGACGTTCGCCAGTGATGAGCGCAACCCGTATAACTACAGCTTTATTGTACTGGATCGGAAACAAGCGTAATGAGCAGTCAGCAGTTGCTGGATATTCTGGCGGACGGGAAGTTTCATTCTGGCTCTGAGCTGGGTGAACGGATGGGTGTCAGCCGCAGTGCAATCTGGAAGCAGATCCGCAAACTGGAAGGCCTTGGGCTGGAGATCTATAGCGTTAAAGGGCGGGGTTATCGATTGCCTGGTGGGATGGAAAGGCTGGATGAAAGCCTGATTGGTGCCGGACTCAGTGACGCGGTGGCGGCACAGTTGCACCAGTTGAATCTGACCATGGTGACAGATTCGACCAACCAGCAGGCGTTACAGGCCTGTCAGCAGGGTAATGCCCATGGTGCGTTATTTGTGACCGAACAGCAGACGGCCGGGCGAGGTCGGCGTGGCCGTGAGTGGGTCAGTCCGTTCGGGCGAAACCTGTACTTTTCGCTGGTATGGCGCTTTGAGGGGGGGGCATCGTCCATCGAAGGTCTGTCGCTGCTGGTGGGGCTGGCGCTGGCGCGGGCGGTGGAGACGCTGCCAGGCGTGACGCCGCAGTTAAAGTGGCCGAATGATCTGCTGTGCCGGGGTAAAAAACTGGCCGGTATTCTGCTGGAGATGGCTGGTGACCCGGCCGGTGACTGTCAGGTGGTGATCGGAGTCGGCTTGAATGTGAATATGCCCGGCCCGGCATCCGCCGGGATTGATCAGCCATGGACTGATTTGCAACAGCTCGGTGGCGAAGTGGTCTCGCGTAATGCGCTCCTGGGTCAGATTCTGAATACGCTGGTGCCGTTGCTGGCTGAATTTGCCCAGCAGGGTTTTGCGCCTTATCGCACGGCCTGGGAAAGTTATCATGCCTGGCAGCAGCAGCCTGTGCAGGTAATGCTGGGTTCGCGGGTTGAGAGTGGTGCCTGTATGGGGGTAACTGATAGCGGTGCTCTGCGACTGGCGAATGCTGAAGGGGAGCAGCAGTTCCATGGCGGCGAGGTGTCACTGAGGCCGTTATGATTCTGGAGCTGGATGCCGGTAATACTTTTATCAAATGGCGGTTGCTGGATGCGACCAGCCGGGTTATTGAGCGTGGGCGTTTTCTGACCGCTGAGCGTTCGGTGAATCACTGGCCAGCCGGGCTGGCGGAGCGGGTGGCGTTTATTCGTGCCTCCTCGGTGGCTGGCGAGCAGGTGGATACCACGCTGGCGCAGCAGTTGCTGAGCCTGACGGGGCTGGAAATCGGCTTTGCCCGTACCCAGACGGTTCAGGGCGAGGTGCGTAACAGTTATACCGACCCGTCTCGAATGGGGGTCGATCGCTGGATGGTAATGCTGGCGGCCTGGCGAGACTGTCAGCAGGCGTGCTGTATTGTGGATTGTGGCAGTGCGATCACGGTGGATTACCTGTCTGCTCAGGGCCAGCATCTGGGGGGGTATATCATGCCGGGTTTGCGGTTGCTCAAGGCCAGTCTGTTGCATAATACAGCGCAGGTACTGGTTGATCAGTCGTCTGCCCCCTGTTTCAGTAGTGCGCCCGGGACTCATACCTCTGCTGCGGTTGAGCAGGGAGTAAATCTGATGTTTCAGGCGCTGCAGGAAAAAATCGTCTCAAAGCTTGGCGCGGATGTCCGGCTTTATATTACCGGTGGCGATGGTGAGTTATTCCATCGTTTGAGTGGCTGTGGTTGCTACCGGGCCGAGCTGGTAATGGACGGGCTGGCCAGCGCAGTGCCAGCTAAACGGGACATAACGGATTAATTTCAGGGGTTGCTTAGATGCGCTGGCTATTTCTGTTTCTGATGTTGGCGAATGCGATTGTACTGTTCTGGTATGCCACGACTCAGCCACGTAGCGAGTCAGTTGAAGTATCGCAGGGAAATGAACTGGGACTTAAGCTGGTGGCAGAAATAGCGGCTACAGAACTGATCAGCAGAGTTGATCCGGTGCGGCGTGGGCTCGAGGCGCTGGCGCCTGCTCCGACAGTGTCCTGTTTTATGATCGGGGCAACGGATAATTTGATGACAGCCCAGCGGATCATGAATTTTTTCAGTGAGCGGGGCCAGAATGCGTTGATTAATCAGCAGTCGAGGCCGCGTGTTATTGGTCATCAGCTGGTGATCATGGCGCCGGACGGGGATGCGGCGCGTTTACGTATGCTGGACCAGCTGGACCAGGCGGGGGTGGTGCCCGAGAGTCAGATGGAATCCGGTCGGTTGCAGTTCGTTATCGGAACCTTTGAGAGTCGAACCGAGGGGCGGGCTCAGCTCGAACGCTTTAAAAGCATGGCGTTATTGCCGGCGCTGGTGCCTTTGAAGGTGGATGACTGGTCGTATTTTATTCAGGTTAATGGTCCTTTTGATCAGAAAATGTCCAGCAAGATCAGTGGGATAGTTCGAAAGGCCTATCCGACAATAAAAATTGAAAAAAAGTTGTGTAAAGGGGTTGCGCTACCCCGGGGCGGTCATTAATATACGCACCACTTCGAAGCGGAACGCAACGAAACGCCGATATAGCTCAGCTGGTAGAGCAACTGACTTGTAATCAGTAGGTCCCGAGTTCGACT
>OJDH01000476.1_pt1 | contig 13787 bp, 14 predicted proteins | sample 1592761 | NCBI WGS metagenome assembly OJDH01 (sample SAMN05416855, study PRJEB24817) | seawater metagenome | isolation source: Sea water | place: Canada:Atlantic | collected 2013-11
TACGAGATCAGCCTCGGTCTCGTGGGCTCGGAGATGTGTATAAGAGACAGCACATGAAGTTTGCAATAAAGAGAAGACCTAAGACGATCATAATCGGAACGATATAAACCCCGAGCAAGAGTTTCTTTTTCAAGGAACGATCATAGCTTGATATACCTTCGGCTACGTATTGTTCCTGCTTTTGATCTCTTGAGGGATTTGAGGTGTATTCAGCATTGAGGTCGCGTTTTTTATCCCATCGGTAATAAAAAGACAGCGCGATATATATGACGGTTAATATTGCAAAGATGATGATAAGCCGAAACACCCAGAACAACATTAAATTGTTCCTCCCCAAGGCCCTTTGGTTTTCTTTCGCGTAGGTGTCGTTGTCTTCGTCTTATCGTCTCTTTTTACAGGGTATTTACCCCAGGGCTGTTTTGGCGGGGTTTCCTGTAGCCTTTTGTCATGGAGCTCTTTGAGGGCAGCAGGACTATCGTCCCCAAACAGGTCGCGTCTCGCTTTAGCTTTATCGGTAATGTATTCCTCAACTAGGAACTCTGCGACGTAGGCTCGTTTTGCATCGTTCCATTTTGCATAGGCGGCATAAAATGCTTCTTTATGGCTGATAAAGAGCTGAAGAACATCATGTGGCATTAATTCCGCAAGTAGCATGTTTACCAAGTCACGATCAGGATGAAACTTGGCTCTGATGCTATAGAAATAAGCTGGATGTTCTGGTGCCAGCTTAGGTTTGCTGCCACCTTGGTCCAACCAGCGGAGAAGATTATTTAAACCATCAAATTCTTCTGGAAGCTGTTGTTTTGCTCTTAAAGCTAAAGAGCGCAGTTCGTGGCGCGACAGGCTCTCAACTTTTATGCCTTCAGATGTGAGGTGCTCCACCATTATGAAATCTAGGCGTTGCTTAATAATATCTTCTGCGTCGAGATCCTTGGCATCTATCAGTGGTTCTACCAGATCATTTTCTTCAAGAAACACTGCAATAGAAGATCTGTTTGACATATCGAGGACGGTTTCAATCGGAAAGTCGAGAAAATCATCCTTTGGATTTTTACATATAACGGCAGGGAGCTTTGTATCGCGAAAGATATAGGCGCCATTGTAGTGGTTGGTGTGGAAATTTTCTTGCTGAAATTCATTCTTACCAAGCGTTACCGGGTATCTTTTTACATCCCCCGCACTTTGCGCAAGTTCAATCATTTTTGATATCAGCTCATCGTCCCACCAACCATCGGGTTCAATCTGAAAACGTTCAACGAGTTTGGAAAGCTCATCGGCCTTCGCAATCGTTCTTTCGCAAGTATCTGCTTCGATGCGAATTTTTCGAATATCCAAAAGATGTTTGGCTTTTGAAATGCAGTAAACTGAATTCATCAGCTCCCCAAATACAGCATCTCGTGAAGTGAGGGCGAAAAGCGCGGTTTCATTCTCAACGATAAACCTTTTCAAGATTGACCGGGAAGTTGAAAAATTCATGTTTAAAAGGGGAGAGCGTTTTTGTTCTACTGAAAGAAGAATGAACTGACGGTTACAGCCATGGGGGTTCAGATATTTATCATCCTCGAACTCTTCTGCAATTTCTGGTGCAAACCCTGAAAGGTCGATGTGGAAGCTCTCTAATGATGTTCGACGCCCTGTAAGGCGTTCAAGTGCCGCGTTATAGCGCTCGACCAGCACAGGAGTTGCAACCTCAAAGAGATTGCCATACATCAAGCCTCGTTCTACCAGACGCATCATGAGCTTTAACCCTGTTCCCCTGTTATTGCTACATATCGGCGGCGGGCTTCGGCATGGCGTTGCATTTCTCGAACATGATTTTCGATCGCAACTTCATCGGACTTTCCGGAGTATCTGAACTCACTGTCAGCGTAACGGTTTACCTCTTGGATAACCATCTCCACGGTAATGGGTTTTGCGAGATCTGAAATCATATTCTTTTTGGTGTCATAATCCTTCGTTAAAAATAAATCTGGTTTTTCCATCCACTCATCGGGAAGTTCAAAATCCATGGCCCGTACTTTAACTGCATCGGTAATGTTTTTAATAGCGCGACCAGTAAAACGCTCGTCAGCTTCCTGGATGGCTTTTAAATATGATCCAAGCTTGGCAATGGTATCCAACTCGCCAATTGTTTCTTGGATATTATCAAAAACGGATACCAATCTGGCTTCAGAAGGTCTGGCATAGCCATCATAAGACGCCGCGACTGCCTTGTTGATTTCTTGAGCTGCATAGAGGTCGTGTTCGCCCAGAGCTATTTTATGGTTCTTGCCTAATAGAAGGTGCAGGATATCAATGTAATCATCTTGAGATTGAGGTCCATCTACCAGAAATCTCGCGCCCGCTCTCTGGCGTAAAGCATCATCGACCTGTTCCGGGTAGTTTGAAAACATTCCAAAGGTACAGTTTCCTCTGACCACTGTGTTGGCACCTGCAAAACTCTCCATGAGGACGGCTGTAATTTCTTGCTGGCCTGCTGAGGACTGACGGTCGCCACGTTTTCCAGCAATTTGATCGATATCGTCAATGGTGCCAAAACCAATAACTTGAGGGTCTAAGACCCCTTGGATAAATGCTTTGGCATTTTGTGCTGACTTTCCCTGATAACTGTCGATTGAGTCCGTTGACAGGTTAGCATATCGGAATGGATAACCTGCATGGTTACAATATTCGTTGAGCAATCCTGCCATCATCTGGATCAAGGTTGTTTTCCCTGTTCCTGGTTTGCCATCCCCCATAAAGGTAAAAATGAAACCTCCCAGTTCAGCAAAGGGATTGAGATGTCGATCGAAATCGTAGGCCATAAGCATCTTGGACAATTTCATCGCCTGATATTTTGCAATGTGATTACCAACGACCTCATGAGGTTTTTTAAAGGTCATAATCAACGGCGTACTTCTGCTTTTGCTCGCAGGCGTGAAGCCATCTATTTGAAAGTCGTCGGCTTCAACCCGATAACTCACATTCTTGAAGTTATCCAGACGTGGGGTATTTTGTGCTCTTAAGGAGATTTTCTCCATTAGCTTTTCGCAAAAAGTCGACACCACCCGGATTACTTTGGTGTCGTCTGTCGAAAATAGAGCAAGAGTTTGATCCAACTCCCATAAGGTGCCATGTAACGCGAGTTGAGGGTTATCTGTGAGGATTTCTTCTACTTCACCTAGGTTTAATTCTCCTTCGCCAGCTTCGGCAACGTGGGAAGAGAGAAGGAAGGTGGTCATGCTTGCGAAAACCTGAAGAGATATCAGTGATGCCGCTGACAGCAATTCAGAGAATTCAGCCTTGCGTGTTGCGTCCAATCTGCCTTCAAGATTATCTCGCTTAAGGTCCGAGAGAGCAGTTTGATCTGCATAGAGGTCTGCAACGCTATGTGCTGTTGCCAATGCCCGACGTATCCCCTGTAACAGGGCTGCTTGGGCAGGGCTCGTCAGAGGGTCTTTCTCATCAGCGCCTTCAATCCGGTCAATAAGGTGGACCCCTTCTGGGCGGGCAGTTGACTTCGTTGCAAGACCTGGAGTGGTTGATCGAAACCTTCGGCGGACACCAATGCCAGGTGAACGCTCTGCGATTGTTGGTTTAGCGCCATCGCGCGGCTTCGCAATTCTGGGCGTGTGGTCAAACCCATCCAGCATACCTTCTGCGAGGGCGTAGTTATTGCGGATTTGATCTTCGCGGATTTCCATCAAATTCTGTGATGTACTCATAATTTTGTCTCGTTCTTTTTATCAGTGTATCAAAGGCTGCTCAGGACTTTTCCATCGGCGCCAACCACGAATTTTCTTATTTTACGTAACCCCGGAGGGTCACGGTCTTCCAGGACTTGATACGGACGTTGTGGAAGGATGAGATAGCGGTTCATTTCTGTTGCGCCAGTCTCGACTTCATCTCGCGCGTACTGGTTCAAGTCAAAAATTTCTTGATCAATTTTACCAAACAGACCAGTAGATTTTTTCTCTACTCCCTTGGAAACAAGGGTCTCTATCGTCCAGGAAAGGCACCAATCTAATCCTGGCTCCCCTGAAGATTCGTCAAGCACTTCTCTGAGAGGACCCGTTTGCTGGGTGAAGGCATGAGAATACATGGGGCCAATTGTAATTCGGCGTAGAGACTTTGGATGCAAGTCATCAAAGTCTTTGTCAAATCCGGAGGCAATAGTCAGAAGTTTTAACGACGCTGGAGATTGAGCCAACAGGTGGCTTTGCATCCGTGGCCAGCGTTCTTCGTCGTGTTGCAAAAATGCCTTACCAGAATCTTCGAGCTCCATAATATAGATGACAGGCAAGTTAGTTTGGCTATCAAATATTGCCCAATGCACGATGTAACTGCGTCTAAGCTTATGGGATTTTTTTTGAGACCGAATTTGTGGATGATTCTGTGCCCAGAACAATGCTCTATTTTGAAGGTGCTCGTAATAAAGTCTTTGAGACATTGCAAACTGAAGTCGCCGCGGCATCTTTAGTTCGTTGAGGATATAACTGGTCATATCCTCAATTAAATTTTTCTTGGGCGGTAAACTGTCAAGATGGTGTTCTGCCTGAACACAGTCATTGGCCATTTGTAAAAGCTCGCGATATACCGGAAAGCCGGAATCCTGACGATCTATTTCCAATTCATGGGGGAGGGCATTCGATACGTGCCCCGCCATTAGATGTTTGTATGACAGCGCAGAAAATGTTGAAGACAGACAAATAAGATAGCCTTCGACTATCTCTAGTTCGTACGGCTCAAGACGTCCATTCCCAGATGCCAAGGCCGCAACATCCCTCATGTGCCCGATGATGCGATCAAACTTGGCAAAATATCGCCGTGTCGCCGCAGCATCGGGAAGAGGGTAATGGTCCTCTCTTAAGGTCAAGTTCTTACCTTAGGTCTGGCCGTAAAGATTTTTGTCGTGCTTTTCCACGATACCGGCAAAGCGGCGTGCAAATCGTTCGTCAGATTTTGCTTTTTCTTCAAGCACTTTTCGAGCAAAGACGATGTGGTCTTCGTGCTTCTCCATCATATCCGCCATACGTTGGTTCGTTGCAGAACCAATGGCAGCCATGGCTGTTTGAGCTTCTTGATCAGTAGCAACGCCAATTTCGTTAATCCGGTGAGCTACGTCTTGTTGTTGGGCGGTTTTTAAAGATTTTGTCAGGGCATCATAAAGGACAACCCGTTGTTTGGTATCAGTCTGAAGTTTATTGATCAGGACCATTTGTGTTGCAGCCTGGTTTTGTAGTGAATCAACCCAGGTTTTACCCTTTTCGATATAACGCTCGAGGGTTTGAGATTTGGCCAGTTTAACTTGCTCTTCTTGAACCATCTGGTTGTAAGTACCATTTAGCACGGCAAGCTCACTTTCTAGCTTCGTCCGTGCGGCAGCATCTTGCTCAACAGATATTTTGCCCTCAAGCTGAATAATGTCTGGGTCCATTGCCAGAATACGGGTCTTTAGATCTTCAAGCTCTCCGACGGTGGCTTCACGTTCGTTTAAAGTTTCAGAGAGGTTCTTTTCTACGCGCACTTTATGGGTTTCAAGTACCGTTAACTGTCCTTGAAGCAGGGATACAATGACGTCAGATTTTCCAATTAAATCTTGTAACTTATCATCGATGGAAGCCGCACGAATACGCTCTTCTCGCATTGAGTCAGCTTTTGCTGAGGAGAGGAACCCGATGATACTTTCCCAGGCAGTTTTCTGGCGCATGGCATCAAAATCTTTGGAGAAACCGGCGGTTACATCGTCCAGCCCCATAATGAGATCGGCAATGTTGGCATTCATTGAATCACTATGATTATGAACATCATCCAGGGTGGCATTTTCGATATCAATGGATATGTCGCCGCCCTGTTTCATTTTTGATTGGGCAGTTTCCATGCGGCTTGTGAGTTCGTTTATCTTGGCTTGTGCGTTCTCTACTTCAGCCTGAGTTTTCTGGATAGCAGTTTCAAAATTGGCCAACTTTTTAGTACCCCCTTTATGTATCAACTCGTCGTATATATAGGTATTGCCTATCAATAATTCCCGTAAAATCGTACACGGCTATACACATAACAGGTACTGAAGGCGAATAAAATTCTCGTTTGTAGTGTGATCAGGGTAAAGGAGTAAGTTTGAAAAATCAAAACGTTATTGGTAACCCGATCAATGAATTTAATATTACAAGTAATGCTGAATGGAGTGGATATATTTTGAGGTATCTATTTGAAATATAATTATTAAAATAATTTGTAAGGGTTTGAAAAATTTAATTTCACTAAACCTAATACGCCAAAAAGGTTGTTCTTAGTTGCACTTCGGAATCATTCCTGTCTCTTCATCCCTGAAAGTTAAAATCTCATATCCTGTTTTGGTAACGAGAATTGTATGTTCCCACTGCGCTGAAAGGCGACGGTCTTTGGTTGTTACAGTCCGGCCGTCTGGGTGCTGGCGGATGGCGGCTTTACCTTGATTGATCATAGGTTCAATAGTAAAGGTCATTCCTTCTTTTAATCTTAGCCCCTGGTTAGGGGCGCCAAAATGGGGAACCTCGGGAGCTTCATGCATTTGAGTTCCTATACCATGTCCACAGAATTCTCGAACGACGGAATAGCGATGATCTTCCGCAATTTTTTGTATGGCATAACCAATGTCGCCAAGTGTGATACCCGGTTTTACACGCTGGATAGAGCTATATAGGCACTGCTGAGTAATATCGATTAAACGTTATGCAAAAGGCTTGATTTCTCCAATCGCAAACATTTTGCTGCTATCACCATAGTAGCCATCCTTTAAGACGGTTAAATCGACATTAAGAATGTCACCCTTTTTAAGTCTTACAGTATCTGAAGGCATTCCATGGCAGATAACGTGATTGAGTGATGTGTTTATTGCATAGGGGTAATCGTATTGGCCTTTATTGCCGGGTTATCGCATCGAGTTTATGTATTATGAAGTCTTCGTAGAAATCATTAATCTCCATGGTCGTGATACCCGGCTTTATAATCTCTGATAAGGCCGAAAGGACTTTTGCGGTCAAGGCTCCAGACCTCCGCATTTTTTCCACAGCATCACCAGTTTTAAGTATAGGTAACATTACTGGTAACTCAGGCTGTTTCTCTGGAAGTTGATAGAATGGATTGATTGTCCGCGGCTTCGTGCTTTCGTGCTTCGTCCAACATCAATCCAAGTAGGTCGGTGTAACAGAGTTGTGGGTGAGATTCTGCCATCATGCCAACTTTCATCCAGTGTTCTGCCTGTGCATTAATTGATCGCGTCATCGCTTTACTGGCAATGCGTGTTTTCTCGTGCATATCACCAGATATTTTCACAATACCCATTTATCGAATCCATATATGGTTTATATGCGTATTGTATGTGAAATGTAGCGATCCTGTAAAGGTGCTTGGTTGTTACTCTATTGATCGACGAGCGATTACGCGAATTTCAATAACTGCATCGGCTACTGCAAGTTCTGATACGCCAATAGCTGTCCAGGCTGGATAGGGTTCTATTATGAACTCATCCTTTACACGCATAAACTCTTTGAGGTTTTTCTGTAATTCAACATGATAGGTTGTCATTTCGACGATATGGCCAAATGTAATCTCGGCCTTTTGAATAGATTTACCAATGGTGAGAAAGGCTTGACGAGACTGGTCCGCAACGTTGTCAGCAATCGTACCATCTGGTCGACGTCCTGTGCAGCCAGAGAAAAATATAAAATTTTCACATTCAACAGCTGGGGAAAGTGCCAGTTGTCATAGTTGCCCTGTAAGTCTTTCGGGACAATCGAGTTTTTAATCATTGAGTTAATACCATTTATTTGTTGCGAGTTCTTATTTAAATAACTCAATCTTCTACAAGTTTATCTCGAACCTCTATTTTATTTTTCAGGGTGCGATGCACGGGGCACTTTCCTGCAATTTTGAATAATCGCTGCCTTTGGTCCTCAGTTAAATCGCCGAAGAGTTCAATCTTGCGATCCATAACGTCAATCTGATTGCCATCTTTTTCACATCCTGCACAGTCTTGGCTGTGTTCACGGTTATGAGACAACTCAACTTTTACATCGTCCAGAGGCCATTTTTTATGATTGGCATACATGCGTATCGTCATGGAAGTACAGGCACCCAGCGCTGCCAGAAGCATTTCATAGGGGTCGGGGCCTTGGTTGCTTCCGCCCATAGTTAGGGGCTCATCGGCGAGCCAGTTGTGATTATCTGTTTGAATGTTCCTAAGGAAGGTTTTATTTTCTTCAGATACAAGCACATGCCCCTTTGCTGGGGGTGTCGATTGTACTGGGGCATAAGGAAACGAAATGTAACGCTCTGCCCAGGCCGCAATGGTTCGACCGACATAGACTGCATCTGCCGCATTTGTAAGAAGGTGATCTGCTTGATCAAGAGAGACAAAGCTTTTGGGGTGTTTCGCGGTTAGGAATATTTCACGGGCTTCGTCGATCCCGACCGTTGTATCAACAGGAGAGTGAAAGACAAGCAGAGCTTTTTTAAGGTTCTTGATGTGATCTTTCATGTTATGGGCAGAAATATCTGTAAGAAATTGTTTGGTAATATTAAACGTTCTGCTTCCAAGTTTAACAGGGGCAACGCCTTCTTTTTCAATCGTCTCTATCTGATCCGACATAAGGTGGGTTACATGGTCGGGCGTACTTGGTGCTCCAATCGTAATCACAGCTTCTGCTTCAGGGATTTGTTCTGCTGCAGCTAGAACAGCTGCGCCACCGAGACTATGACCAATTAGGAGGGCGGGTGCTTCGTATTGTTCTCGGAGTAATCCAGCCGCGGCTACGAGGTCTTTGACGTTTGAAGAAAAATTGGTGTTGCCAAAATCGCCATTACTACCACCAAGCCCCGTAAAATCAAATCTAAGAACGGCAAAGCCTTTTTCAGCGAGACTGCGACTAATCCTTGTTGCAGCAGGGATGTCTTTTCCACAAGAAAAACAGTGAGCAAAGAGAGCGTAGCCATGAGGCTTTTGGTCTGGCAATTCTAATGCGCCTACGAGATCGCTACCTTGTTCGCTTTTAAAGGTTACTTTAATTCTCTGCATTGCCCCATCTTTCTCTAATTTTAATTTGGCTTAATCCTAGCACATTAATCTCTGGGGAGTAGAAAGGAGTAAAATCACATCTTGGTTATAGATGAAAATCGAATTTTATTTTCTGTAAAGCTAATAACAGCCTTGTTTCTTAGAGGTTCATTTCTTAGCTTTAGAATGATACTAATTTATTTGAATTGAGGTTGTTATGTTAGCTGTTATCTCCCCGGCAAAGAAACTAGACGAGGGCGCTGCGAAAGTTGAGCTGCCTACATCGCTTCCCGTGTTTGCTGATCAGATAAAAGATTTGCTAACTGTAACAAAAGATCTGACCCGCGCGGATCTTCGGAGCTTGATGAGCATCAGTGACAACCTTGCTGATTTAAATTATCAGCGCTACCGTTCGTTCTCTTTTCCATTCACCAAAGATAATGCCAAAACTGCTGTAGATACTTTTAAAGGAGATACTTACGTCGGTTTGGAAGCAGAGACGCTTACGGATGCGGAGCTAACTTATGCTCAAGATCATCTTCGTATCCTCTCTGGCCTATATGGTTTGCTACGCCCCTTGGATTTGATGCAACCGTACCGCCTGGAAATGGGTACTAAGCTCCGCAATCCTCGCGGTGAAGACCTTTATGATTTTTGGGGCGATCAGATTACAGATGAGTTGAGCGCGTTGCTCGCCGATATGGCGGAACCTGCCTTAATTAACTTGGCTTCCAATGAATATTTCAAAGCTGTTAAGCCTCGTAATTTGAAGGGGAAAGTTATTACTCCTGTCTTTAAGGAAGTCAAAGACGGCGTTGCCAAAATTATTAGTTTTCCTGCGAAACGGGCGAGGGGAATGATGTCTCGTTATATGGTGCAAGAACGTATTGATCGTCCCGAAGGTCTAAAAGAATTCTCGGCTGCGGGGTATAGTTATCAAGACCACCTTTCTAACGATGATACCTATGTTTTCATTAGAGAGCAGGGGATGAACTAAGGGCTCTAATTCGCAGTGATAGTCTTGCTGCCTTGAAGGTGGTCGTTAGATAGCCTGTAATGGTTCTTTGAAGAGCGGCATTACAGGTTTCATTGCGCCATCATGGATTTCACACAAGGGCGTTTGAAACGCCGAGAACCTCAGAGTTCTACCATTGTGGACTTTCAGTGGGGTAATTTGTAATTGGCACCAAAAAGGAGTGCCATCCCTTTTGTAATTCAAAATGGTACTCTGAAATGAGCGCTGGCTTTTAAGTCCCCTGATTATCGTTAGTACATCTTCGGGGCTGGTATCCGGCCCCTGAAGGAAATTGCAATCATTTCCGTATACTTCTTTTGGTGAATACCCTGTATAGAGAAAGAAATTATTGCTGGCATAGGCAATGGGGTTTCCTGTGACGGAAGCGGAAGTTATCACCGAATAACTTATGTGTTCATTTCCTGTAACGTGATCAAATTCAGGTAACAACAATGATGAGTAGAACATATACTTCATCCTTTGGATCTCTGATTTTCTAAGTATCACATACTCACAAGTATTAAACTCCCGATATACTTTGTGATGAAGCATATGGTCATATGGTTAACTATAGATTAATTAGTTAATCATGGGTTGTTTTTGCTCTTAGTTGAGCTTTAGTCGGGTTGCAATCTATAAGGGTAGTTATTGGAAATACTATGTATCTTTGTGGTTGTAAAGTGTGGTTGATTACTAGATGTTTTCAAAATTATAAATGAGTCCTTCTTGGATTGAAATTATGTCTTGCCAGTAGTTAAACTTTACACGCAATGGTGCGAGTTATTTGTAATATACGGAATGTTTAACTCGTTTTTGGATTGCTGGTGATGAAGAGGAATTGTCAGGCAAAGAGGGCGTGATATGAACTGGCAGGGCATATGGAGGAAAATTGTTGCTCAACCTCTCGTGTGAGGGAGCCTATACAGGCCGCATCAGTGTAATCTATTGCTGCGACGAACAGAATATAAATTTGGTTGATACAGTTACTTTGATTTAGTGAGTGGTTTGGAGTGCCTCGACTTGTTGCTTTATGATGCGAAAAGCGCCATCAAATCCGTGCTTTTCCAATTGATATGAAATTACACCATCATATGCGCTTCTGCTGATGCCAAAGGTACGGTGGGTTATATTGTCTTCAGCCAGACGGTTTTCTAACTGTTCTGTTGTAGGCATAAGTAACTTGCCTCCTTTAGAGCCCGTAACCTTCTTGAATAAGAAGAGGGCAGTTGATGCCATGCCTGTGACATTCAAATTTCTAAGTCCAAAGTTTACGATATTTAAAGGTTAATTAAAAGTTAATTTTTTATTAAATGACAGTAGAGAGCGAGTTTTGGGTTGGGTATATAAAGAATATCATCTTTGGAAGACTTCGTTATTTTAACGACATAAGTTATGGGAGAGGGCCACAAAGTAAGAAGGGCAGATCAAATCTGCCCTTCTTACTTTGTGTTTTCTAACGTCTGCGGCGGCGTCGGGTTCTGCCTTGGTCATCTTCGCCTTCTGCTTTGCCAGTCTTTTTAGCAGGAAGAGTCACTATTTTTGACAGGTTAACAAACTCATCAATGGTGTTGGGGAATCCCATGGCATTGACAAAGAGTTCCTGAAAGTTAGGCTCTACTGCAGTTTCGATCTTTTCAACTTTACTGACGACATCTTCAATTTCCGTGCGAGCTTGTTTGTTAAGCAGGGCAATACGAGCCCCGGTTCCCGCAGCATTTCCTGCAGACTTAACCCGATCAAGATCGCAATCAGGGATCAGTCCGATAACCATGGCGTACTTGACGTCAATGTGGCTACCGAAAGCACCCGCGAGTTGGATACGATCAACAGAAGTTACGTCTAGTTTTTCCATCAAAAGCTTTACGCCTGCATAAAGGGCGGCTTTTGCGAGTTGGATTGCTCGAACATCAGTTTGAGTAACCTTTATTATGGGTTCATGGTCACTGATTATATAATCGAAAGTTTTGCCATTAAATTGGACGCGCGGAGAATTAGCCGCTTTCGATCCATCGATTATGCCATCGGTTTGAATGATTCCAGCCAAAAACATTTCGCCGATAGCTTCAATGATGCCTGATCCGCAGATCCCAGTGACGCCACTGGATTTGATTACTTCCGTAAAACCTTCTTCATCAGACCAGAGATCAGACCCAATCACACGATATCTCGGCTCGAGAGTTACGGGATCAATCCGTATGCGTTCAATGGCGCCTGGTGCAGCCCGTTGACCGCTTGTTATTTGTGCTCCCTCAAAAGCTGGACCAGTAGGTGAGGAGCAAGCAAGTAAACGATCCCTGTTGCCCAGGACGATTTCAGCATTTGTGCCAACGTCACAGATTAGGGTGATTTCATCTTGTAGATGCGGGCCTTCGGAAAGGATGACACCGGCTGTGTCAGCACCAACATGGCCTGCGATGCAGGGAAGAATATAAACTCGGCCATCGGGGCTAATATTCAAATCCAACTCTGAGGCATAGAGGTGAATGGACGAGTTCAAGGTAAGGGCGAAAGGTGCACCACCGAGTTCCGTTGGATCAATGCCGAGTAACAGGTGGTGCATGACTGGGTTGCCAACAAATGTCATGCTGAGAATGTCACTACGTTCTATGCTACCTTCATCAGCGACGACACCGATCAGTGTGTCCAGTGAATCTCTAACAGTAGAAGTCATTTCTTTTTCGCCGCCGGGGTTCATCATAACATATGAAACCCTGCTCATGAGATCTTCGCCAAAGCGAATTTGGGGGTTCATGATGCCTGACGAGGCGGTAACTTCACCGGTATGAAGATCGCAAAGGTGAGCCGCAATCGTCGTTGATCCAAGATCTATGGCGATACCATAAGCGTTTTCTTTAAAACCTGGCCAGACTGCAATGATGGTTGTTTTATTTTCAACCGCAACAGTTACTTGCCACTTTCCTTTTCGCAGGATTGGCTGAAGTGTTTGGAGGGTACGAAGATCGCAATGGAGATTGGTTAGGCCCCATTGTGCTTCTAGGGCGTCTTGTAACCGTTCTAGATCACCAGAGGGGTGATGCATATCAGGCTCTGCCACTTCAACGTAGTGAAGTTGAATGGGAGGATCAATTTCAATTTTCCGCACATCAGCGCGTTTGCGGACAACTTGCTTGTGGACCTGGCTTTCGGCAGGCACATCAATTAAGAGGTCACCTTCGATCATGGCTTGGCAAGAAAGTCGACGTCCAGCTTTCATGCCTTTTTTGCTTGAATAGCGTTCTTCGACACTGGAAAAAGCCGTCATGTTTGAGCACGAACTAACGATCTGATGCTTAGCAAATTCGCCTTCTCCTGCCTCAACTTGGCAGCGCCCGCAGATACCGCGCCCGCCGCAAACAGAGTCAATATCAACCCCAAGATTACGTGCTGCGGTTAGGACTGGTGTTCCTACAGGAAAGTCGCCTCGTTTTCCTGAAGGTGTAAATACGATATGAGCATCCTTGGACATAAAACTCTCCTTGCTCCAATTCCCCAAATTATTAATGCAGGCTTTTTTTATGCCTGTCACTTATTCTGTCTTGTTGATATTTGGTTTGTTTGTCTAAGCGGCAAATATAACCTTTAAATGCAAAGCTCTTTTGAGATTTGATCTAAATATATCAGGTCTTATAGAAACAAAGCCCTTGCACCAGATCGGGTGTAAGGGCTTTGTGTATCTTCTCCATTTTGAACCTTGTGGCCCTTAAGCGCGGCGACGACTGCGGCGACCTTCACGGGCCCCACCAGCACCTTCTGCTGCTG
>OJDH01000477.1_pt1 | contig 13676 bp, 3 predicted proteins | sample 1592761 | NCBI WGS metagenome assembly OJDH01 (sample SAMN05416855, study PRJEB24817) | seawater metagenome | isolation source: Sea water | place: Canada:Atlantic | collected 2013-11
TCAGGACCGCTAAACTCTCGCTGAGCGATCAAATCTTTATACTGATTGGTATTATTCATGCTCAATGGCTTGTTGATTTTATCCTACGGTATAACCTGCTTTATTTAGCTCAAGCAGGGCTTAAGCCATGCGTTGCGTTGGCTTCCAACGTAGCAGCTGAGTTGGCAATTTAACCCCTTGTGAGGTTAATGAGTTAATTCGGTTAAGGTAAGCTGCGCCGTACATTAAGTGCTTAGCCAAATCGACGGCGTTGCGGTCTTGGTAGTTATCTAAGTAACTGCCTTTAGCCCACTGGTTAAATGCACCGAGAGCTGGACCTGCCCAGATTTGGTAATCCATTTCACGGCCGACTTCGCCAGAATTTGACCAACGGCTTGAAAGTCCGAGATACCAGCGGAAAATCAGTGCCATTTTACGCTTTGGGTTACCTTCAGCACGTTCGATCTGTTTAGGATCGCGTTCATTAAAGTGGGCGACAGTACCAGCCCAAATATCATCGAGACTTGAACGGAACACTTGCTTTTCAAGCTTTTCTCGCTCTTCAGTCGGAATAGACTCAATAGAGTCATAACGGGTGTAAAGCTCGTATAGTTTGTTAGCGCGCATAGGGAACAGGGTACCGCGCTTAACCACTTGCAGCTTAACGCCCATCTCGAACATGTCTGCGGCCGGAGCCATCGTCACGTCGGCCATCTCTGTGGTAGCAAGTAACTTTCGAGTGTGTTCACTGGCACCAGCTTCAACACATGCTTGGTTGATAGAGCCTGTGACAATGTAGGCAGCGCCCATATTGAACGTCGCTAAAGCCGCATCGGGAGTACCGACACCGCCACCACAACCGACACGAATAGGCGTGTCGTATTGGTATTTAGCTTGGATCTCATCTTTAAGCGCCAAAATAGTCGGCAGTAGCGTGACTAAAGGACGATTATCGGTATGACCGCCAGAATCCGCTTCTGCCGTCACGTCATCGGCCATGGGCACAAGTTGAGCGAGTTCCATTTGCTCCGGGGTGATAGCGCCTTCGTCGACCAGCTTTTGTAGCATTTTAACTGGGGCTGGCATCATGAATTTTTCAGCAACTTCAGTGCGACTGACTTTGGCGATAACTTTGTTGGCAACCAGAATATTACCGTGACCGTCACGGCTTAAACCCGCGGCGCGGTAGTAGACAATTTGTGGCGTTAGGCCTAGAAATGCAGACGCTTCAACGGTGCGCACTTTATGCTTTAAAAATAGCTCTACGCTGCCACGCTCTAATGCTGGCTCGCTTGGGCTATGGATAAGGTTGAACATGTAAGGGCCGTTTGGCAAGGCCGTTTGAATGCGGTTGATTGCTGCTTCAACGCGACTTGGAATAAGACCTGCAGCGCCAAATGAGCATAGAATACCAGCTGTACCTAATGCAATCACTAGCTCTTCAGATGAGATGCCATTTGCCATCGCGCCAGCATAGTAAGCGTATTTTACTCCGTGAACTCGGCGGAAATTACTGTCACCTAAGCTTTCTGTCCCTAAAGCAGGGGCAAAAGCACTGACGGGGTGTGAAGTCGTGTTAGCGGCTTGTACATCATCTGAAACAATTTGTGCGGTTTGCGCAAGGCCGAAGCCTTTCTCACTGTGATTCACGACGTAACAGCCGCGACTGAAATCTTTGAGTTGCTGTTCTATCCCATTCACATCAAAGCTGATGTCGGCATCGGTAACTGACCAAGGCCATGGAGAGTGTATTTTACTTACTGTCGTAGGATTCATTAAATTTAAGACCCTTAAATAAGTTAGAGACTTTAAGTCTCTAACTCTTTGTTATTTTTAATTCAAGCAAAAAAGCGCAGCTTTTAGGCTTCTTCGATTGAGATCGCGATATCAAACACTTCGTATATGCGCAGGCCGTCTTTACTGAGACTTGCGTTACCTGTGATCACTTTCTTGCCATCGACATCTTTAATGGAGGTAATGCTCACATCCATCGACATCTGCTTGTTAAGTGGGTTGATTTGGCCACGGTACTTCCATTTAATATCAGACAGTATCTGACCAAATTTTGGATTTTTAAATCCAGCACCCAAATCTTTACTGATGGCGTAAGTTTGCATGGTTTCTATAATCGCTTCAACACCTAAGGAGCCTGGCATAACCGGATCTTGGTGGAAGTGGAACTGGAAGAACCAATCACTTGGGTCAATCGTTCGCTCGGCGTATAAGTAACCTAATCCCTCAGTACCGCCATTGTCGACGATCTCAACACTGTCGATAAAGTTGAGCTGACCACCGGCTAAACGGTAGTGTGGTTGACCTACAGGGGCGTTAAAGTGACGACTGCTCTTGTCGAGTAAATTCACCTTAGTATCAGCGGCAATGCCTTTTGATACATGCCATGGTTGAGTGACTTTGCCGTTATCGAGTCCAAGCTGATCTTTAAGCGCATCACCTTTGAAGTAACCGAATACCGCTTTACCTTCGTAGAAGGGAATACCATCAGTGCTTAGCTCGAAGCTGAAGCTCTGAATGATGTTAGTTCCCGCCATTACCGTTGACAGTAGACGAGAATCATTGCGTATTGTTTTACCACGCAGATCAACATTGCGTAACATCTTACCGTTACCATCTAAGTTACGGAAGAACAGCTCAAGTCCTGGGAAACCAAGGGTGGTGCCCATGTAGCCAGAGATAAAACCATTTGGCTGCAATGAAATCTCCATCAAAATGGAGTAAGGCATGGTGGCTTCGTGGCTATTCTTATCAAAGTACCATGCATCCTCTGGCACTTCATATTCTGCGATACACGATGATGGCTTCTTGAACTCACCGCGCTTACCGTTAACTTCAATCACTCGAGTCGTCACTTGCAGATCGCCACAAGGAGTACGTGGTGGGATCATGCCGCGGTAGATTGAAAATTCAGGGCCGAAACAGTTTTCGATATTACCAGTGGCAAACTCAAACATGTGATACGGCGTAAATGGCACGGTATCAGGCACACGGTTTGGGTAATCCGGCGTGATAGGCGCTTCAACGTGTGAGATTGGAACCACACCCTTGTTGGGCGCTTTTGTCAGATCCGGTATTTGTGCCATCAAAGGCGCATTAGGTCGAACAATTTTCGCTGTACTTGAGGTAGTTGAAACCACATCACTTGAACTAACAACCGAGGTTAATTTAGGGTAACGAGTACACTCATCTTCCTCTTTGATCATTACTCCTAGGTTTTGGAAATCAACCACAGGCTTACCATTAAGCAGAATATCGATATTCGCTTTAGCATAAGGACGTGGACTGAAACCAATTTCAGTCACTTCCATGCGGTAGGTTAGTAGGCCTGATTGAGGCAGAACTTGTCCGCGACAACGAACCTGCTGTGAAGCATTTTCTAATGGCTGGAAACGGCCATTTTTAGTCTGTGTGTGCATACCAAGGTGCAACATGTAGAACTGAAGCAACTGACCACAACCTTCCGCCATAAGAGAGCCTGCCATCACTTGATCACCTTGGAAGTGACAAGGGAAGTACCAGTGATTAGCTTCAAGCTGCTTATGGCCTTCGATTAGACCTAGACCCCAAGTACCGCCATTGCGATCAACCTTGCTGACTTGCTCAATCATCAGGAACTTCTCTGATGCGAAACAAAGCGATGGTTGAGCTGCGCCTGTGTGACTTGGACCAAAACAGCCTTGGATATCAGCGGTTAATAGTTTATGAATGTCGCCATAGTTGAAGCTTGATTTAGGGCAATCAAGTAGTGGGTTAAAGGTTTGTTTAACCACTAAGCTGCGCGCTTTAATCTCATCTTCAGTGCGAATGACGCCTTTACCGTCAGCAAGCTCTTCATCGGTGAAGAAACCAGCACAACCGCCGTCCATCTTAAGCACCATCTTGTCGCCAACAAAACACTCGTAAGAGAAGAAAAACAATAAAGTTTCACCGTTACGGGCGTAGTTATTGATCTTAATGTCATAACGAAGAGTGTCGCCACCGCGTGGCAGATCGCCAAGGAAGGTGAGGGTACAATCAAGTAGACGATAGACACGCTCACCCTTGTTTTCAAAGTCGATACCGAGGTAACTGATCAACATTAAATCACATTGGCCTGACTCAACGGCAACCGCCCATGGGATTTGACCATCGACTAAGTATGGGGCATCGACAGGGATGTCATATTCAGTGGTCATTGAGCAAGGCTTATACTCGTTCATGGTTGCATCGAGTTTGGTCACACGCGATACCAGCAGGTAATCTGTGGTCGGTAGGCGTACACGGCGCGAATAGCTGTCGATGATGGCGTAATCGCTACCAAATACGTTTGCGATATCACCTTCGGCATATTCAACCAAATCAGCATAGTTCCAGATGCAAGGTTTTAGCATCGGCGTTGGCGCAATGTAGGGCGCCACATTAGCGTGATCTGGTGTTAACTCTTTAAGAGCTGCTGTTGGCTGCTGCGCTAATGGCGCTGCAGACTGCAAAACTTGGGGAGCGACAGTTTGGCCTGTGACTTGTGACAGTTGCTGCTTCAAAAGTGCATCAGCGACTTTCATGCCCGCAGAGCGGCTCTTTAAAAAGGCTTGATGGGCTTGCTGAGTCAACTGCTGATTCTGTTGAAATGCGTTTAAGTCGCCCGCTGAAACATCTATTTTCTGGACTGGCGTTGTTGCCACCGGAGTAAGCGCTTGGCTCATTATGGTTTTAGCTTGAGAGGTCATTGGATTACCTAATACTGGTGTAGGGCTCACTGGTGTTGATGCAGCTTGAACATGTTCAGTGACTTGTTGTGGTGCTATTTGCACTCTTGTTTCTACTGTGGATTGTGCCGCTCTTGCGATTAATGGCTTTTGACGCTTCACTACCGATGAAGCCGTGCCTTGAGCCAGCTTGCTTTGAATCGAGGTTAAGCTTGCTAATGGTGCATCGACAATATGTTGATAGATATCGCGGCCACCTAAGGTCACTTGCTTTAGTAGTTGGTGTTTAGCATCGGATTTAAGTTCAGTACTTAATCGAGTTGTCAGCGCCTGCTGCTCAGAGGATGTTTGACTGAGAAGTAGCTGTGAAACTTGGTTTTCACTGATGTTGGTCACTAAGGCTTTATTGCTATTCACACTCGATTTACGTGACAGGCTTAGCAGACCGTGCAGCACACTTGCCATTCCTGTTGCAGCAAAACAGTGGCCAATACGGCTGTCTGCACTCGTGGTTGTCGCGTTAGCAAAAGTGGCGTTTGACAGAAACGCGTCAGCGCCAGGAAGACTGCCTGGGGCGATATTGGTTTCAACCACTCCAATGCTGCTTGAGTCAGTGCCCGTTTGTGTAAACAGCTTATCGGTGACAGAAGACACGCGCTCAGCATGGCCAAAGGCGATAGCATCGATTTGTCCGTAGGCGCTGACATTCGTGGTTTCATCTTTGACTAATGCAATCGCACCAGCACCTTCACCGACATTCCAAGTATCACTTTTTATGGCAGAGGTTGGGTTCATTTCAACAGGCGCAATACTGTTTTTAAGTATCACTTGCTCGAAACTACCTGAGAGATCCACCGCAGCAATCACGACAGCGTCTAAATGCTCTTGTGACATCAGATTCTGTGCGACATCTATACAGCGACTCACGGATTGCTCAGCTGCTGAAATGGTGAACGCTGGGCCATCAAAGTCCCATAGTGATGCGATGCGTGATGCCATAATGTTGCCGATAAAGCTGGTGTATTGGTTCAACTTAGCCGCATCGAGCACGCTGTCCATGGTGATCGCTTCAAGGGCTTGATACTCATCACTGCTTAAGCTTACGCCCATGGCATTCAGACTTTCCTGAAGCTGAGTATGCAAGTTAACTCGGCCACGGAACTGGTGCAGTTCTAGCTCTGTTTCCATGGCTACTAACACTGCGACTTTCTGACCTGGTTGTAGCTTGGCATCACGAATGGCTTCATCGGTCACTTTCATCAACATAAGCTGTTGTGAAATTAACCGGTCATCTTCGTTAGGTGGCAGCTTAAAGCGCAAGAAGTCCAGCTCGAAGCTGTCAACATAGGCGCCTTTAGGTGTATCGCTTAGGCCAAATTCAGCAAGCAGTTCAGTATGCTTATCTAATCCTTTCCAACGCTTTTGCGGCAGAGGAATAAAACCGTTGCTGTTATTTTCGATGGCCTTATCAAGCTGATTAATACTGCTTAGGGGGCCAAAGTGTGCACCAAGTCCGATGACTTTAAGCGCTTGAGTTTCTGGTGAACGAGTCGCTGTTTGTTGGCTCGTGCCAGCGGCTTGTTGGCCTGAGTAAGATTCAAGTAACAAGTGTGCGTTACAACCACCAAAGCCAAATACTGATACGCCTGCGTGACGAAGAGTATTGCCCTCTTTTGCTGGCCATGCTTGCACTTGATTTGGCAAGGTTGCAGAGTTAAACAAGCCATTAGGTGAAGAGATGGCATCGCTAATGTTGATACTCGGCGGCAACGCTTGCTCTTTCATAGCGAAGATCATCTTCATGATCCCAGGCATGCCAGCCGCAGTAAGGAGATGGCCTAGGTTAGATTTGGCAGAGCCAATTAACGGCGCTTTGCTCCCCGCGAGCTTATCTTCAAAGAAGGTTTCCATTGAGGTGAGCTCAATTTTGTCTCCAAGCGGGGTGCCCGTTGCGTGACATTCGATCACTTCGATATCTTTAGGTTCAATATCGCTGGCGGCGTAGGCTCGCTCGAAGGCTTTGACCTGACCTTTCGGATTCGGGCTAAGTACAAATTGACCTTTACCGTCGTTAGACAGTCCAACACCACTGACCACGGCATAGATTTTATCGCCATCACGCTCGGCATCATCAAGTCGTTTTAAGACTAATACGCCAGCGCCTTCACCGGCGAACAAACCTTTACTGTTACTGTCAAAGGGCACGGATACACCGTGATCTGGATAAGCATGGAAGATGGAGAAGCCCATGTTGATAAAGAATGGGTCTGCACCTGAAACCGCACCGGCCAACATGACATCAGCTTTGCCTGTGCTTAAGTAATCACAGGCAAGTTTGAGAGAGTAAACCGAGCTGGCACAAGCCGCATCAAGACTCAGTTGAGCACTGCCTAAACCGAGTGCATCCGCCACTACTTTAGAGGTGTTATGAGCAATAGAGCCATTGGCGCTGTCGATAACACTGTCATTATGTGATCGACAGCTTGCGGCATTGGTTGGATTCAGTTTGAACTGAGTACTGGCTAACTTATCCTGCAGCGCTTTTTCTACCGCGCTGTGATAGATAGGCAAAAATAGATCGTTTGAGCGAGCTGTTGGGAAAGAGAGCGCACCCATGATCACGCCTGTGCGTTGCAACAGGTCGTCATTGTTAAGGGCGATACCCGCATCTTCTAGCGCTTTGCGGCTGGTGTCTAATGCCCAAAGGAAGCTGTTATCGAGTCCAGTTAAGCTTTCTGGCGATAATTTATAGCCTGACGCATCGAAACTGAAGTCTTCGATGTAGCCGCCTTTATCACAATAAAAGCGATCTGATTGGCCTTGAACACCTTGGTAATCGGCACTGTTCGCGCCCAATTTCTCGTTGGTTAAGGTGCTGCGAGAATCGCGTTTGTCGAGCAGATTCTGCCAAAACTCTTGTGGGCTTTTTGCATCAGGGTAAAGCGTGGCTAAACCGACAATGGCTATTTTGCTCTGCTTATGATCGTTAACCGCGCTGTGGGTTAAAGACTTGTCTGCGAAAGTCATTAGACTTCCCCTTGTAGTAATGGTTTCGACATGTGTGTTTCAGTATTCGATGCGACTCTCGGGTTTGCATCGTGCAGTTGCTGCAATGCAATTTCACGATTTAATCCATCGATGAGTGGCTGAACACTGAGTGGGACTCGGTGACTGATAAGTTGTCCTAATGCCTTGAGCAGGGTGGTAATATCCTCACCGCCTTTGGCATTAACAGGCACTGTGCAGCAAGCGCCTGCGGCGTCTTTTAGAGGTAAAGAGTTGCTTGTCGCTCTTGCTTGAGACTGTTCAGCTTTCTTAAAAGTTAAGTGACTTTCAGATGCACCTGTATGCGTGCTTCTGCCTTGCTTAGCAATTTTGTCGATAAGGGTGCAGTTCTGTCTATCAGCCCCAATTTCGACAAACAGCTTGGCCCCTTGTTTTTGAGCGCTATGAATTAGCGCGGTAAAGTCTAAGGTGTTGCAGAAAGTGTCGGCAATCGATGTTGCAATAAGCTGGCTATCAAGAAAACCTGACTCATTAACGGCTTGATGGCTATCGACGTCAGTGCTTAGGTTGGCAGCACTGATAAATTTAATCTTATTTGGATCGCAGCCTTGAGCGTCTTTGCTGTTACCAAGCGCCATTTCTGTGAGCGGCTGAGTGTAAAACTCAACCACATTGCCGTGTTCTTCCATTGCCGGTGCGGTATGCATCGCCGTGACGCGATTAGCCGCAATGCCTCGCTTACCTAACTGGGTGAGCAGGGCACGGCACTGAGTTTCACATCCCGCGATAACACACGTATCCCCTTGAATAATAGCGAGGTAAGCATGGGGGAAATCAGGTAGAAGTGCTTCAATCGATTCAGCTTCTGCTCTGACGACAAAGCTGTTCCACACGATATCGGCGTCAGTATGACTCAGCTGCCATGCTTTACGCACCGCTGTGAGCTCACCTGAAATCGCACGAGTAAATAGCGGATCATGCTGGGTTTTTTCAATTAACGTGTGAGGGTTACTCCACACTCCCAGACTTGCCCACATAGAGGCTTCGCCCATTGAATAACCTAAGGCAAAGTTGGGCGTGATATTGAACTCATTGAGCAATAACTGAGTCAGTAGGTAACTGCTGCCTACACCTGCAATGGCAAGGTCCCCCAATGGCATGGCAGGTGGTATTTTTGCGTCTACATTGTAGATGGCATCGGCTTGCAACATCGATTTAAGATCGCCTTCACGCTCGAGTCGTGAATAGAGTGATGGGAAATATCGGTGTAGCTCGCTAAACATATCGCCATAGACAGTCCCTACGCCAGGGTAGACGAAGGCGAGGCCGCTGGATTGTTTAGTGCCCAAAGGCTCTGCGGTAAAATAGCTGCCCGCTGGCGTTTTGAATTGACCTTTCTCACTCATCACTTTAGGTAACATGCCAGCCATAACATTTAGCTCTTGCAGTAATGCTGGAAGTGAACTTGCTTGCAATGTGATGGCGTAAATGGCGCTGCTTTTTTCAAACGCGACCAAATTATTCCTCATCACAGTGAGTAAGTCCTGACTGTTAGATGTGAGTTGAGTATTAAGGCCATCAAGCGCGGCTAATAGACCTGCTTGCGTGTCAGCTGATAACACAAACTGTAAACGCTGATGATTCACTATCGATTTTGGCGCAATAAAGCCTGTACCTTGAGCCAGAATATAACTGGTACAGCTCTGGCCGCTCGATAGATTACTGATGGACGTATTACCAAGAGAGGTGCTGAAGCTAATCGCCGCCACCCTTGCTTGATGATTTGGGGTAAACCAGTAGTGGCTTTTGGCTTGCTTAGGGCCGAGTTCAACCCCTGCATTGATCTCATCACGTACCGTGGTACGAGAAGCAAGTTCAGTGATTAGCTGATAAACAGCGGCAAACTGTTGCTCACTGGTGAGGTTGTCTTGGGTAACCAGTTTACTCACTGTCGCAGGATCACGCTTAGCCTGATTGAGTGCACCCGCTAAGGTTTGTTCAATACCAGATTCACCTTTTTGCATGGCACAAAGCAGTGCATGAGGATGGATCCTCATCTGCGCCGCTTTTAACGCAGGCATCATTAATAACGAATGTTGCTCAGTTGAAAGCTGGACGACTTGGCCGTTTTCTATGGCGTCGACTGTGGCGTGCAGTTGTTTTTCAAAACTGGTGTCGCCGAAATCATCAACCTTGATCTTTTTGATCAGGTTGGAAGCTGCTGTTTCAAACGGATTGGTTTCAAAAGAGAGCAAGCCTGAACGATAAAGTTCAGGCTGCAACACCTCAAGTGGATGAGTCGACGAACCATTGAAACTCAGCTCCGTCGACGGCAACACTAAAAGTGCGATGCGCAGCGGCATCGCAACTTTTTGAGGCGCTTGTTGCTGTGAAGCATTAAGCGTCTTATTCACTATTTAGCCCCACTTTCTTTACTTAGAACCTTTGTTGAGTCAGCTAAGAAGGCATCATTCAAACTCTTGCTGATAGTGACTTTCGCCCCTTTCATCATGGTACTGAGTTCGCCATTTTCATGGTAAAGCGCAATATTAGCCTGCAATGAACGACTGGTCGTCTTGACGACTTCAAGTTCGAGGAACCCTTTGTCACCAAAGGCCATTGGCTTATTTGAGATAAACTCACCAATCGTCGAAGGAAGACTGGCCGCCCCGTATTTGAGTCTTGCCCATACCAACATGGCTTGAAGCAAGAGATCCTCAGCAAATGGCTGCGAACCACCAAGGTGCAACTGAGCCACAAATTGTCCGCAATCAGTATCGCTGACTTGTGGCAGCTGACAACTGGCTAACAAACCTGAGTCGTCAAAGTTGAACACTTGCTTGATGCCCTGCAAACGTGGCCCATGAAACAAGGTTCCGTTGCTATAAAGCTCACTTGCTGAGGTCACAGGCTTCTCACCCGTTAAATTAATCAATTTAGCGGGTGGAATATCAGTTGAGGCTACTAAAGTAGCTTTATACTGCGGGCGACCTTGGCAGCTGATTAACGCATTCAGCTTTGGTTCTTTTGAAACCGCTGAGGGCTCCCCATTTACTACCGTCGCTGCAGGCGCTTCAGGTGTCAATTCAAGGGTCATCTCTTGCAGGTCATTAGTGTCAAACACGATACCTTTGAGTAACTTGTAATCGAGCACCTTAACGCGAGAACCAAGCATTTCGCTTGCCGCTTCGCGCATCCATTGAATCGCACATACTGTTGGCAGCACTGGGTTACCGCCAATGCGGTGGTCTTGAATAAAGACCATAGCATTGGGGTTTAGGCTTCTCGTTAAAGTGAGAGGCGTTAGTGTAACAGCAGACAGTGGACGCTTAGTCACAAGACTCTGCGGGATCAGTGCAGCTTGCACCTCACCCGCATTAAGCTTTTTTACAGAAGTGTTCCCTGTAGAAGCATCAGCTTTGTTTGAATCGCCACCCTGCATCGAAGTACCAACCAGCAGTTGCACGCCAGTTTCGCTCAGTAGTTGCGTAGCAAACAGCTCTGCCCCCGCCTTGAGTGGAATAACGTAGACACCGCGATCAGTAAACATCTTCTTAAGGGCTGGATTAACCATGCCACCATCCCAAGGACCCCAGTTAAAGCTCATCACTTTAGCTTGTGGGTTACGAGCAGTGAACTGCAGTGCGGCCTTGTTTAGGATGTCGTTAGACATGGCGTAATCGCTCTGTCCTGTATTACCGTAGAAACCTGCAGCAGAAGAGAACATAGCCAGCAGTTTAATCTTGCTAGCATCAAGTGCTGCCAGTACCGCTTTAAGGCCATTAACCTTAGTGCCGTAAACGCGGGCAAGTTCGGCAAGGGTCTTATCTTGAATATGCTTGTCGGCCAACACGCCGGCACCATGAATAAGACCTGTTATCTGTTTGTCTTTACCTGAAAGCGCCGCGGTGATAGCCGCAGTGTCGGTAACGTCCATGCTGACATACTCAGCACTTGCTCCCACATTAGCAAAGGCTTCAAGAGCAGTGTTTATCTCAATGCTGCTTTGAACCGGCCAGACAAGCGCATCGACCTGTTTAGGTGTCGGCTTTTGGCCTGTCGCGATAATGTGAGCAATGGCAGCAGATTTAAGCTCGCTAACTAACTTGTTTTCAGCCCATGTAGGGATGGCAAGTAGTTCACTTCGACCCGCTAAGATAAAGTGAGATTGAGTGCGACACGCAAGGGCGAGGGCACATTCGAACGTTACGCCTTTAGCGCCACCCGTTACTAATACCGTGTCGGTATTATCCAGCTCAGCTTTTGCCGTTTTGATGCTTGCATCCGCAGCAATGAGCGTCACGCGAGATAGGTTACCTTTGGTGTCAGTTGATATTCCAACCTCAATCAAGTTGGTCTGTGCATCAACAAGCTCAAGGGTTATCGCGTCAGCTAAATGTGTAGCATCAACATCGCCAGCCACATCTAATGCGCGGCAGAACACGCTTGGCCACTCGTGGCTTAATGTCTTGGTTAAACCGGCCAGTGCCGCTTGGTTTAGCTCAGCGGTTTGTAGCTGCTGAGTGTTTAAGTAACCAAAACCACCATCGATACGACTGACGGTGATAAAACAACGACGGCCAGCGCTTTCAAGCGTCAGCTTTGGTTGTAGCAACTTAGCCCAAAGGAAAGCTTGGCTAACATGGGTAAAGCTGTCATCGCTTAGGTTTAGTGCAGCAGGGTTAGTGGCATCAGCTTCTGGCTGTAGGTGAATGAATCCACCGATTTGACCTAGCTGTTGCTCGATTTGACCGATAACTGCTTTGATACCTGCTTCATCGATTGTTTTTGCCTGAAAGCTAGCGACATCAGTGTTAAGTGGTGATTGCGCACTGCCTTTAGGAAGACGAACAACGGCAACGTTTAGGCCTTGTTTTGTCAGTTTCTCAGCTAATACACCGGCGTTATGACCGTCATCTGTGATCACAACGTTAGTGTCTGCGGCGAAACAGTCTTTAAGTATGTCCGCCGCATTAAGCTTTTTTAGCGCTACCTCGCTGTGAGGAGGAAGCTCAAGAGAAGAGGTAATAGTTTCAGCTACTGACTTAACTGCGCCAGTAACTACAGCACTTGCATTAGTCAGCTTAGAGTTCATGTACGAAACGATTTCACCTAATGTTCTACACTCGGCTAAATCTTCAGGGTTGAGTTCAGGTAGCCCAGGCAGTTCATCTTGAACGGTTCCAAGAATTTCAACACGCTTGATAGAGTCGATACCTAAATCTGCTTCCATGTCCATGCTCAGTTCGAGCATCTTAGTCGGGTAACCAGTCTTATCGGCCACCACTGACATCATGGTTGCTTGAACCTTTTGCGCGCTCAAGGCTGTCTCAGCAGCACTTGTATTAGTAGAGTCTTCAGCGGCACTAACTTGAGGAGCCGCCGCTGCGCTAGAGCCCTCAGCGGCACTTGTATGAGTCAGCTTGCTGTTCATGTAGGCAACGATTTCACCTAATGTGCGACATTCAGCTAAATCTTCAGGGTTAAGTTCAGGTAATCCTGGTAGTTCATCTTGAACAGTCCCGAGAATTTCAACACGTTTAATCGAGTCGATACCAAGGTCTGCTTCCATGTCCATGCTCAGTTCGAGCATTTCAGTCGGGTAACCTGTCTTATCAGCAACCACTGACATCATGGTGCTTTGAACTTTCTCAGCAGAGAGTGAGCCCTCAGCTGCACTTATTTGAGCAGCCGCAGCGCTATTAGCAGAGCCTTCAGCGGCACTTGTATGAGTCAGCTTGCTGTTCATGTAGGCAACAATTTCACCCAGTGTACGACACTCGGCTAAATCTTCAGGATTCAGTTCAGGCAGACCCGGAAGCTCATCTTGAACAGTACCTAGTATCTCGACTCTTTTAATAGAATCAATACCAAGGTCGGCTTCCATGTCCATCTCAAGTTCTAGCATTTCAGTCGGGTAACCGGTTTTCTCGGCAACCACTGACATCATGGTTGCTTGAACCTTTTGCGCGCTCAAGGCTGTCTCAGCAG
>OJDH01000478.1_pt1 | contig 13553 bp, 12 predicted proteins | sample 1592761 | NCBI WGS metagenome assembly OJDH01 (sample SAMN05416855, study PRJEB24817) | seawater metagenome | isolation source: Sea water | place: Canada:Atlantic | collected 2013-11
TCAGGACCGCTAAACTCTCGCTGAGCGATCAAATCTTTATACTGATTGGTATAACCCCTTTAAAGCCTGTCTTCCAGTTCAACACCCATCTCCATAAGTTCACTATCGGCGTTGGGGTTGAACCAATGTAGCGTATCCGCCAGCTCTACCACTTCACCGATAATCATCAAAGCGGGCATCTTAAGCTCTGGATCCGACGCTAGCGCATCCAACTCTCCTAGAGTACCGATAAAACGTCGTTGATCGGCTGTCGTCGCTTTAGATACGATGGCTACTGGCGTATCAGCCCCGCGTCCCGCGTCCATTAGCCCTGTCTTAATCAAACCTGCATTCAGGATCCCCATATAAATCACTAAGGTATTATTGGGATTAGCATAAGCGTTCCAATCCATAGGACGAGTTTCTAGTTGGCAGTGACCAGTAATAAATGAAACACCCTGAGCATAATCTCTGTGTGTCAGCGGGATCCCAGCATAGGCCGATGTGCCGCTTGCAGCTGTGATACCCGGTACCACCTCAAACTCAAGTCCAGCTTCGACCAAGCTTTGAAGCTCCTCTCCACCACGTCCGAAAATAAAAGGATCGCCTCCTTTTAAGCGAACAACATTCTTACGAGTGAAGCCTTTCGTCACCAGTAATTGATTAATTTCATCCTGTGCCGCGCTGTGTTTACCCGCACGTTTACCGACAGCTATTTTTTCGGCATCTTGAGGGACGAGAGCCATAATGTCATCGCTGACGAGCGCATCGTAAAGTACGACATCGGCACTTTTCAGGATCCGGTATGCTTTAAGCGTTAATAGCTCAACATCTCCAGGCCCCGCTCCGACTAACCATACCTTTCCACCAGCTCTTTGACCGGGTAACTTTACGATGTCCATCTCTTGCTCCACACATGACTCTATACCGTAAAATATACCTGCCTACTTATAACTTAATAAATAGTTATTTCTTACTCTTTATTCCTTTTAGTTATTTAAGACAAAAAACAAACGAAATCTAACTCGATAACAGTAGGTTAATGCCTGTTTATCAGTACTACAGTGTAAGGAAATAGTTGTTACTATATTAAGCAACTGTTTATAGACGCCTATTAAAAAGCGCAATAGAAAGGTAATATTCGCCACAATAAAAATAATTATGATCTTTCATGGATGACTTATGAAGACACTGAAAAACCTACCGAAGATACCATTAAGCCATTTATTGTTGGCTCTCCTACCCAGTCTTGCTTTGTCATCATCTGTTTATGCTCATGATATTAAAGAGCACGATTTTAAAGAACATAAACAAAAAACTGAAAGCCCCCAAGCGCAAAAGTCTGTTAACACTAAAAAGGATGACAGTTCAGTTGAGAGAGTACATAAAACCTCGCTCGTCGATGAACGCGTACATGATGAACTGGCCACCTCTGAACTCCCTTTTGTAATGACGCCCCATAATGTCAACTATATTTTGCCGGCAACCTATAACACCAGTCCGAATACAGCCCCTTTCGATAAAGATATGGCTGAGCGCTCATTAGGGCTAGATAACGTAGAGGCTAAATTTCAGGTCAGCTTTAAGTTTCCCTTGATGTACAACGTCTTCGGTGACAATGGTCACCTCTTTGTTGCCTACACGAACCAATCCTACTGGCAGGTCTACAACAAGGATATCTCCTCACCTTTTCGTGAAACCAATCATGAACCAGAAATATTTATGATGTTCAACAATGATTGGCAGCTAGGTCCATTACGTAACTCCTTCTGGGGAGTCGGTGCAGTCCACCAATCTAATGGTAAGTCTGGTAGCCTTTCTCGTAGTTGGAATCGACTCTACGGTACGATGGTATTTGATAGTGGCCCATTCGCCTTAGCTGCAAAAGTTTGGTGGCGCCTACCTGAAGATGAAAAAGAAACCCCTACTTCTCCTGAAGGTGATGATAATCCAGATATCGAAGACTACATGGGTAACTTTGAGCTGACTGGCATCTATGGGATCGACGAGCATAGGTTTACGATGATGCTAAGAAACAACTTATCCAGCCCGAATTATGGCGCATTCGAAGCCACTTGGAGCTACCCTATCATTGGTCAGCTAAGGATTTACACCCAGTATTTTAATGGTTACGGCGAAAGCTTAATCGATTACAACGCCCACACACAACGAGTAGGCATTGGTGTATCGATAAACGATATTCTTTAAAAGTAATGTGTTAGCAATGGGATAAGACAAGTGCTTTTTCAAGAAAAGATTAAGCACTTACTTATCCCAGATAAGCAAGCTTAAATAGAGTTGTAAACACAGAGATTAGACCTTCGAAGAAGCGTAGATGGGCTATAGTGTATTAAGCTGGTTTTTAAAGATGTGCCAGCTTTCATCCTCAATTGAGAACTCTCAATATTGCTTAGCATATCAAGGAGTGATATGACCTTTGGGTTTAAAGATATAGTTAACATATTTGGTATCTGCTTACTCCTTTGTATTCTGCAGCTCTCACGTTTTATGCTAGTAGATAACACCTTAAAAACGAGCCTAAGCTATAACCAAATGCAACAAGATCTCAACTCGTTAGTTAATGAGATCGAACAGCATTCGGCATTTTCAAGCCTTGACCCTGCACGCCTGCAAAAAATTAAGCAGAAAATTGACTATCTTTGCTATCGCTACCCAGTCCAAATAGACGCCAATCAATTTCATACAGAGATGGTGAAATTATTAGCTCAACTAGACGATCCTGGGCTTTACCTCTCTCCTGATATAACGCCGACAGGCCAACTTCCTTTTACATTAAGGCCTATGGGTGACTTCTGGCTTGCACTTGATACGTTCGATAACCCACTAGCGCTTGAGCACCCATTTGTGACTCATATCGATGGCATACCTATATCTCGCTGGCTCAGCACCGCTAAACACTTTATGCCTAAATCACAGCAAGGGAGCGTAAGACTTCAACGTCAATGGCTGTCACAGATAGATATATTAAGGACAGAAATGGGCATAGAGTCAGCTGAAACGCTCACCCTTTCGCTTAGCAATGGAGAAGACTCCAAATCACAGCTTGAACTAACGATTCATCTCAAATTAGCACCTGTTTATCAAGATATTTCACTGACAAGTTCAGATAAGACCGCCGTCCCAATTAAGATCACAGACTTAAACAATCTCGCGACAGATAACTTGATGCAATCCGAACTTAAACTCGCATTTGAGAATCCATTAACCCTCTTAGATCTAAGAGAAGCAAGTGGAGTCAGCAACACATTATTAAACATGCTGATAAACGAATTTGCAGATCCTACGCCCTTAAATAGGGTCAGCCAGAACGCTGTTAACCCCATTTTCACCCTCGCCCAATATCGACGCTCTATCGACTTTAAAAGTGACTATTTAAGGCCTGATTACTTTCGCCCATTAGATGAACTCACCTTCTTTGAACAGATACAGATTTCTGAAGTGAAAAAAGAGATTGAGCGTCAGCACACTGATCATTTTAGTCAACTCTACGGTAGAAAAAACCAAGCTTTGCCTAGCAAACACTCACGCTCCAATCAACTTGTCCTGCTGATTGGCCCCCAATGTAGACAAGAGTGCGAATGGGTGGCTTATCTAGCAAGAAACTGGTCCAGAGTCACCTTAGTCGGTGAAAAAACACTAGGGGATATCGGTAAACACTATCGTTTCCGTTTGCCCAACAGTAAGCTAAGTATCGAGCTCACAACCAGCCTTAACTACAGTAACCAAGGCAAGTTGATATCAGGTGTTGGTACTCAACCAGACATTCAGCACACAGAAAATGAGCCGCTTCATTGGCAAACTTTGAACACTCTGCTTAATGAACAAGCGATCAATCAGAATAAGGGCAAATTATCTCAGTCTTATGTTACTGCCACAAAGAACTGAATTGATATACTTACAGACAAAGGGCCTAAGCACTCTGGCCTTATCTTAAGGAGCAATATTAACGATGCCAAATAAGGGCAAATTTATACCAAGAGCGGATACCTTCAATCGCGGCGCACTTCGTATGACGGTCGCCATGCTACGAGATGTTAACCCTGCATTGGCACTGGTTGTTCAAAATCAGATGTCAGGCCCCATTAACCCTCAAGTCGATAATAATCCGAGTCCAAGAGATAACTTCAGGGTCAACATTGCCTCATTAGAAGTTAGGTACATTGTCGAAACATTAAAGACTAAAGAGATACATCCAAATGTAGATCCAGGCACTCAGATGTTGATTAAGTCCTTGGTTGTAGACTGGATTAATTATGCGAATATGCTCATTGAGCTAGAAAATGACAAAAATGCATAGTAGAGTTGGTGTGAATAATGGGAAATAAATTATTGCCAGTTCAGCTTTTGAATGGCACATAAAGCATATGGAATCGCAAGATGAGCAGTCCGATTGGCGGGTTTTATCTCAATGCACAATTCAAGAAGCAAGCAGAGAAGTTTGAGTTAGAAAACAAGCCAAACTTGGATCTCACTCTTCAACTTCTGTTCGAGGGCAGCTGTTTAATCGACACAAGCGTTCAAGTCTTGATAGATAATGAGCTGCTTATCAAAAATGATAAGGTCGCAATAACACTTACGCCAACCCTTCTCTCTGCTAACCTCATTCAAGTTCATAGCTTAGTCATCATAAACCAGACTAACTCAACTCACACAGCACAACAGATCATGACGATTGAATCTGGTGAGCAACTCACCACACTCGTTGAAGGTGATAGCAAAATACAATTAACCCTTAGCGCTAACCTCTCCTAACTGCGATATAAATAAGCAAATATGCTAATCTAGTGAGATAACATTAGAATTCACAGGTATAGCTCACATGAAAGCTTTTCTAAAAACACTATTAGTCATGATATCCATCAGTCCTTTAACCTTAATGGCCACCGATCTTAAAGTCGGCGATACCGCGCCAAACTTTAAACTTCAATCAACCGATGGTGATTTCTATCAACTCAGTGACTATGCTGGTGAAAAAGCATTAGTGCTCGCCTGGTACCCGATGGCAAACACCCATGGTTGCACGTTAGAGTGTCGCTCTCTGGTTCAAAAAGGTCATTTAATTCGTGAGTATAATGCGGTGTATATGATGGCCAGTGTCGATGACTTAGAAGACAACCAAGATTTTGCCAAGAAGCAAAAAGCTGACTTCCCCATGTTAAGCGATCCGACAAAAGAAACGGCTAAAGCCTATGACGTACTTAACTTTGTTCGCGTGGCAAGTAGAGTGACGTTTTACATCGATAAAGATGGCAAGATTTTGAAAATAGATGAGGATATTAATGCAGAAACTGCGGCCGAAGATATTGCCGCAAACTTAGCTGAACTGGGAGTTGAAAAACAAAAGGGATAGCATAAAGTCTCTCCCGAAGGCTAACGATAGCCCTAGGGAGAACTCAATTAATTTTCTTCAGACGCTTCTCTAATACGCTCTTTACGCTCTTGCTCTTCATCGAAAGCCGCTTCAATTTCAGCAAGAACAGAGTCAACATCGGCCGCTTTAGTACTCTCGACAAACACACCCGTTAGCTCAGTTTCAGGTTTTAGTTTTCCTGACTCAAACAAAGCCCACATCTCTTTAGCGTATTTAGTCTCTAGCAACTCAGGCGCAAACTGACCATAGTATTGAGTCATGTTATTCACATCACGCTCTAACATACGTTTTGCGTTGTTATTGGCAGCTGCATCAACAGCTTGAGGCAGATCGATAATGACTGGGCCAGAACTGTCCAATAAAACATTAAACTCAGAAAGATCACCATGAATTAACCCAGCACATAACATACGCTGTACGTCTTTCATCACGGTCTCATGCTGCTCAAGCGCTTGCTCAGACGTTAAAGTAACGTCATTAAGGCGTGGTGCGACAAAACCATCATCATCGGTGATAAGCTCCATCAAGAGCACACCGTCGAAGCATCCATAAGGTTGTGGAACACGCACTCCGGCATTGGCCAAACGATACAGAGCATCCACTTCAGCATTTTGCCAAGCAGACTCTTGCTCACTACGGCCAAATTTAGAGCCTTTTTCCATCGCTCTAGAACGGCGGCTGTTACGGCTCTTGCGCCCCTCGCGATATTGAACCGCTTGCTTAAAGCTGCGCTTCTCAGCTTCTTTATAAATTTTTGCACAACGCACATCGCCACCACTGCGGACAACGAAGACATCGGCTTCTTTGCCACTCATCAATGGACGAAGGACTTCATCTACTAAGCCTTCATCGACGAGAGGCTGGATACGTTTTGGAATTTTCATAGCGCTCTTATACCTTACTTAAGGCTTAGATGGAATATCAAACCCATTAATCCTTAAAGAAAAATGAGCTCAAACTCAGTAAATTTCAATTTTCACTGAGTTTAAAATGCAATAAACTCAAAAAATTAAGTAAGTAATTCAAATGCTAAGTCGTAAGCTTTACCAAGATCGACGGTTTTAGGCTTTAAACCTTTAAACTCAGCAGTTTTTTTATCTGTTGCCCTGACTGTTGCCGGATGTACAAAGTCTACTTTTGTCGGCGCCATGGCTAAAATAACCCCCTCCATTAAGAAGGTTCCTGCACCACCAGCGCCTTGCCCTGATGTCGCTCTACGATTCAAGACAACCTGTTCAATCTTATGCTCTACACAATAGGCACGAATAGTTTCTGCAAACTGGATGACTTCACTCTGGCTTGGATTCTTTATCAAGGCCAATTTATTTACTTTAGGTGACACTAACTCATGACTTGAACGTGAACCTGACAATGTCACAACACGCACTTCATTTGCTTTTAAAAACATACCTGCTATCGGCATAGCTTAACGGTTCCTAATGTCTAAAAAAGCCAGCTTAGCTGGCTATATTAACGTATTTACTTAGTTGTTACTGTCACTTTGCTATCCACAATAGAATCGAAAATGATACCTGTCGGATTAATGTCTATACCCATTTTAACCTGCATATTATAGTCCTCCATCATTAACAACTCTTCAGGTAATGGCTCTCCGCTCATCTCAGCAAAGGTAATCACAGGGGTGAGCATCTTGCCATAATCGACTGCTAGAGAGAAAAGCCCATTATTACTTAATGCTTCATTCGCCAGATCATTGGCTTTCTCTTCGCCAACTTTTCCAGTGTAAATCACTAAGTGTTCACCTTTAACTGCCATCATAGGTTTTATTGCAAACTCAGGCGGAAGAGGCAACAAATAGGAGAGATCAACGGCTTCGCCTCCATCAGCTAATTGAATATCCGCTAATTCCGGGGCAAAAGGCTTAAGCATATTAAACAGCATGCTTGGGTTCTCGGTAGATAAACTGATTATCGCATCCAAACTATCAAGTGCAGGGTTATCTTGGTCATCACTAAACTTATAGCCAATAAGTGAAACCGCCACCCCTTTTACGCCATTGACCATGCCGGTAAACATGCCTAGCATTGCAGGGCTCTGGCCTGACATCTCCTCTTGTACCTCTTGCAACACCACACACTGATATTGCGGTGTTAGCATGTCATCCCAGATAGAAGTTAATGCTGGCACAAGCTGACTCACATCGATACCTAGCCCCATTGAGAACACAGAATCATTGTTATTGCGAATATACTCTGGAATAAAACCTCGCATAGATGACAATGCGTCGAGCATCACCTGATTTTTGCTCTCAACAATAGTGGCCAATTCCATGTGGCTCTGCGTGTCGCTAATAGAGACATTACTGACACCAAATACAGTACGAGGCCAATTAGCAGCCATTGCCGATAACTCTGTATGACACTCATTTGAACGTACAATCGCGAAAGGGTCTTCCCCTTCCAGCTCAGCCAGTGCAGTAAGCTGTCTTGCTAATTGATTGCCATCTGTCGTCGTGATCGCTTTTATCAACTCTTGATGATTTATATACCCAATACCATCACCATTAAAACCGTGGGTCTTCATGATATCTTGCAATATGCCTGAATCGGCTAAAGAGTTGGTTACTGGCGCAAGACCCAGTGCTGTTGCAACGGTCTCTGGCTGATTAAAAGCACTATCCAATGTGACTGTTAGAATCCCCTTACTGATAGAAAACAGTAAGCTAATCGCTTCGGGCTCACCCGGATCAGTTAGTGTATATGCACGGTACTCTTGCCCTTTTATGCTCTTTTTCTCGTGAGTAAAGCCGCTCTCTTTCTCTGCTTTATCTAACACAGCCCATATCGCATCAGGTTTTTCAACTTCGAGCTTAACCACAGGCAAGAGGCCCAAACTGTAAAAGTAGCTACGCATCTGTTCAGGAAGACCAAAAGTAGAAATAAATTTATCACCACTCTCCAAGCTCTCCATATAAGTTTGAGTCAAACTCAACATGAACTTAGCCCTAGCATCATCGGACTCTTCGAGTTCAGCGAACATATCATCTGGGTAGTTTTGGTAACTTTGAGCAACGGAGTTGATATAAGCTTTAATAGGAAATGGCGTTAATTGACCAGAAAAAACAGGCGTATCGGCTGGAACATACGTTAATATGGCATTCTGTTCACCATTTGATCCCATATCCTGACTAACCCAATATCCGGCAGCACCCGTTGCAATTACTGCAGCGGCAATTAATATTTTCTTCATCCAACAAACTCCATTTAAATTAAAATTCTTATATCTAAGCTCTACTTAGATATTCCATTCCTAAAGGCATTAACGGTTCAATATACTATATCAAGTCCCTAAAAGGGAGGGGAGCACTGAGCAGGATAATCCCAATCAGTATAAAGATGTGATCGCTCAGCGAGAATTTAGCACGTCAGAAGCAAGGCTGTTAAAAGCTCCTCGGCTCTAGCATCCTCGGCAACAGCACCTGCGTTACCCTACCTCCTGAACCTGACTTCCATGGCCTATAAGTGTTTATACGCTTTAAAGACATGTTCCATATCTCTATGGAGCAATGAAAGACATGCCTTAAGTATGTTGGGAACATACAAAACTCTGCAGCAAACAGTGGGCCAAGAACATAGTTACTCTACGTTAATTATCGATAACACCGCTGCAACCCTGCCTTTAAATTGAATTCAGCCACGACGTAAAACGCTTCATGAGCGAGAATAACTAACAGGGAAGTTGATGAGGGGATTTAATTATATTACCTGAATAGCCACAGCGGACTATTCAGGGGTCCAAGTTTGCGATTAAACAAGCGCTAACAAGTCAATCAACACGTAGCTTATATTTGCTGACAGCTCTGCGTGTGATAACAAGTCATATCTATCGACTATTTCTATAAGACCTAAAGGTCAGAAACCAAGCCAACTAATATCGGGAAGGCCTTGTTATCACGAGGTCACATAAGGACCCAAACAGAACAGCATACTAAAACCACCTACGGGAACTGATGACTATAGACCATAATGATCAAGTGTGCATAACATTGTGGGTAAAAGTGTATAAATATTCGTAAATTTAAGTCTAAAGTTTACATTTTAATCGCAAGGCTTTATGCAGCAAGCGAATGAAAGGTTAACTGAACAGACCAGTTATCCACAATTTCAGAAATAGTCATCATACTTATCACATAAAAAAACCACTGATCTGCAACAGAAAAGTGGTTCGATTGTATTCACTAGAAACTAGATCTCAAAGTGCAGACCACACTCTCGCTTCAAGCCGTTGAAGCGAGTCTCCTCTTCAGTCATCCCTAGTTCTAAAGGCTTACTAGAGTGCGTATCGCCTACAGATACATAACCTTGCTCCCACAGAGGGTGGTAAGGCAAGTCATGCTCAGTCAGGTACTCATGTATCTCTTTGTTACTCCACTCTAAAATAGGTAATATTTTAAAACGAGTACCGTGAATCGCCAGAATAGGCAAAGCTTCACGGGTGCTTGACTGTGAACGACGTAAACCTGCAAACCAAGTGCCGACTTCATTTTCCTTCAGCGCTCGCTGCATAGGCTCGACCTTGTTCATACGATTATATTGATCTAACCCATCTAAACCTTTTTCCCATAACAGGCCAAATCTTGCCTCCTGCCATGCTGGAGTTAGCTCAGATGCGTAGATTTTAACATTCAACTTAAGGCGCTCTGTTAACTCATCAATAAATCGATACGTTTCAGCAAAGAGGTAACCAGTATCAGTCAATATCACTGGAATATCGGCTTTTTGGCTACTCACAAGGTGCAGCATCACCGCGCCTTGAATACCAAAGCTGGATGAAAGCGCGTGATTTCCCGGCAGATATTCAAGCGCCCAAGCAACACGCTGCGCTGGTGTTAATTCAGCTAAAAAAGCATTTATACGCTCAAGCTCTCCCTTTTGCTCCACTTCTGGAGCACTGAGAAGTGCTAGCAGTTCATCACTCGAGACGATTGAATCAATACTGCTTGATTCAGGCATGATTGCTCTGCTCATGGAAATCCTTAGCGGCATCAATTACCGCTGTCACTGCACCAATGCGTACCGTGAAGTTACCGAAGGTTTCTGCTTCCTCTCGCTCAGCCACATAGCGGGCAAACAAGCCATCGAGTTCTGACAGAATTTCAGCTTCTTGAATATTTTCACGGTATAGCTTATTTAAACGTGTTCCTTCAAAACTCGCACCTAAGTACAAGTTGTAACGACCAGGCGCCTTACCCACTAACCCTATTTCAGCAGCAAATGGACGCGCACATCCATTTGGACAACCCGTCATGCGGATCACTATGCCCTGATCAAGAAAGCCATGCTTCTCCTGCAAAGATTCAACCTTGGTCAGAAAGTCTGGGAAGTAGCGTTCAGCTTCAGCCATGGCAAGTGCACATGTCGGCAAAGCTACACAGGCAATAGAGCGACCACGGGTTTCGGTAATCAACTTACCCATCAAACCGTGACTTCTTGCTAGTGCTTCAATCTCTGCTTTATCTTCTTCTGCCACACTGGCGATGATAAAGTTTTGATTAGAGGTCATGCGGAAATCGCCTTTATGTATTTTGGCGATCTCTCTTAATCCTGTTTGCAGAGGCTGACCAGGCAGATCTTTAATTCGGCCACCTTCGATAAATAGCGTTAAATGCCACTTACTGTCGACCCCTTTAATCCAGCCATATCGATCGCCGCGATCACCGATCACAACATCACGCTTAGGCTCAAACTTCACACCAGCACGCTTCTCAACTTCAGCTTTAAAGACTTCATAACCATATTTAACGATGGTGTATTTAAGTCTTGAGAGCTTACGGTTAGAGCGGTTACCCCAGTCACGTTGCACGGTTAGCACCGCTTCGGCAAACTTCAAAACATCTTCAGGTTTAATGAAGCCAAAATCATCAGCAAGGCGTGGGAAGGTTTGCACTTCACCATGAGTTGAGCCCATGCCACCACCAGCAACCAAGTTAAAGCCAACTAGCTCGCCCTTTTCAGCAACGGCAATCAAGCCTAAGTCGTTGGTGTACACGTCAACGTCATTATCTGGCGGTACAGCAACGGCCATCTTAAATTTACGTGGCAGGTACGTTTTGCCGTATACCGGCTCAACCGTGTCACCTTCATGGGTGATCACTTTATCGTCACCTAACCAGATCTCAGCATAAGCTTTAGTATGGGGAAGATAAGTATCCGATAACTGCTTAGCCCAGTAATACGCCTGCTCGTGAAGACGAGACTCGACAGGGTTAGGGTTACACATCACATTACGGTTTACATCACCACAAGCAGCAATTGAATCCAGCGCTTTTCTGTCTAAACTTTGGATCAGAGTTCTTAAATTACGCTTAGAAATTCCATGGTATTGAAAGGTTTGGCGCGTGGTTAAACGGATACTGTTAGAGCTGGTCAATGTCGATGAAATCTCATCAACACCCAACCACTGCTCAGGCGTACAAACACCACCAGCAACACGTGCACGCAACATAAAGCTATAGAGAGGCTCAAGCTTCTGCTCTTTACGCTCATTACGCAGATCACGATCATCTTGCTGATAGAAACCATGAAACTTAATTAACTGCTGATCGCCTTCACTAAAAGATCCGGTAACCGCCGTATCTAATCCTTCCTTAATCGTTCCACGCAAAAAATCACTGTCTGTTTTCAGGTATTCATTTACCGATAACTCTTCAACTTTCTCTACACTTTTATCATCTGACATGACCACAGCCTCACTCATTCTTCACTCGTGCAACGCATCATGGCGCTGCCTCTTTATAGGGTTTGTAACTAAGAGATTTTCTTAGTACACATCTTTCTGATAGCGCTTATCAGTGCGAAGCTGTTCTAAAAAGGCATCGGCCTCATCGCTGGTTTTACCACCAAATTTAACCGCAACATCAAGCAGTGCCTGGTGGACATCTTTGGCCATACGCTCGGCGTCACCACAAATATAGAGGTGAGCTCCAGCCTCTAACCACTTCCACAACTCTTGCCCTTGCTCTGCAATGCGGTCTTGAACATAAATTTTATGAGCTTGATCACGAGAGAAAGCCAGATCGATGCGTGTCAAAGAGCCATCTTTGATGTATTGCTGCCACTCTGTTTGATAGAGAAAATCTTGTTCGAAATGAGGATTACCGAAAAATAACCAGCTATCGCCCTCAACTCCCTGGGCCGCCCTTTCCTGCATAAAGGCACGGAATGGCGCAACACCGGTTCCAGGGCCAACCATGATCACTGGTGTATCGGGGTTTTCAGGCAATCTAAAGTGATTGTTTGGTTCAACATACACCTTCACTTCTGCGCCCTCAGCTGCTTGCGCCAAGAACTGCGATGCACCGCCAAATCGGGCTGCACCATCACGCTCGTCTTCAACCAACGCCACAGTCAAATGCACTTCTGACTCAACTTCTGACTGACTAGATGCAATTGAATACAAGCGTGGAGTAATAGGACGAAGCAGTTCAATTAACTGCACCGGAGTAATATTGACCTGATATTGAGCAACCAAATCTGCCAGTTGATGATTAAGTACAAACTGACGCGTCAGCTCCTTATCTTCAACAATCTTAAGCAGCTCTGCATCACCACTTAATTCAGCCCAGCCTTTAACTAACCCTGGATAAAGTTGAGTGAGTTCTTTCTTTTCAATTAATGCCTGTTTCAACGACAGTGAACCTTTAGCCACCGTCACTTCTGTATCGCCATCCAAAGATAGCTTAGTGAGGACCTCTTCAACCAACTCGGCACTGTTACTAAACCAAACTCCGAGTGCATCACCCGCTTGATAGCTGAGCTCAGATTCACCTAAATCAATCTCTACATGACGAACATCACGATCAGAATCACGACCAGTTAACTTCTGGCTAACCAATAATTCGGCTGTATAAGGCTTCTGCTTGGTAAACTGGCTCTCGCCAACGCTTGCTGAGGAGCCGATAGAGACAACACTTGCACTTGATGTTTGTATCAGCGGTTTAACACCTTCCAACACATCTAACTGCCACTGCTCAGCAGCCTCTTCATAATCGACATCACACTCGACAAGTGGCTGAATAGCTTTGGCACCAAGACCACTTAATCTTTCATCAAAATCTTTACCTGTCTGGCAGAAGAATTCATAACTTGAATCACCTAAGGCCAATACTGAATCTGTCTCTTATACACATCTCCGAGCCCACGAGACCGAGGCTGATCTCGTA
>OJDH01000479.1_pt1 | contig 13541 bp, 11 predicted proteins | sample 1592761 | NCBI WGS metagenome assembly OJDH01 (sample SAMN05416855, study PRJEB24817) | seawater metagenome | isolation source: Sea water | place: Canada:Atlantic | collected 2013-11
GAGATCTACACTATCCTCTTCGTCGGCAGCGTCAGATGTGTATAAGAGACAGAATTATGATTCATTAACAAAAATGGTTGAAGAGTTAAATTTACCAGTAGAGGTAAATGGAAGCGTTGAACGTTATACGATTACGCATAAGTTTGGAGGTAACGTAAATACTCTTGATGGTGACTGGGTGTCTCAGCCAACGAGGTTTTATTTTGAGATGAAAGATTCAACGTCATATGACACTATATTAATGTTGAAAAACATTGTTGATTTTTCATCTATTGATAGCCCGTTTAAATTTTCTTGGTCAATTCACTCACCAATAAGTTCCGCCACCCTCACAGATGAAGTAAAGCAAGTAAGAAATATTTTAACTTCTATTGTCCTTCCCGCAAAAAGCTATGAAGTATCAACTAGTATGTTTATAGACTCTCTTTCTTCCATAGAGGTACTAAAAAATTCACTTGGAAAGAATGATCTTATTTCTATTGAATTATTCCAATTAGAGTATGAGCAGCAGCGAGTTAACTGTAGTACTAAAATTAGCCAAAGGGGTTATGAGTTATATCTTGAATCGCGCTATCCCATAGAAAATATTTACAAGTTAAATAAGATTTTAGGTTTTCGTTTTGTAGCGAATTAGATTTTAAAACTAATTTTCTGGCTGAGGCAGAGCTTGCAGCATCTATGTCTTAGCAGATGAACCCGTAGTCCCCGTTCAAACCATCTTACTTGGTTTTTTATAACGGCTTATGTAAATCGTGAGAATAAAAAGCCCATCTCGATGACCTGGAAAGTGAAAGGTCAAGGAACCGTTGAAAATATCGATCTCAGTTTTAAAGATCAAGGCGTCTTCCCTGCCGATGTTCGACTCTTGTTAGTAAATCTAAGCACAATTGCTGGGAGTCGAGCAACACCTGAAGCCTATATCGACAATCCCGATAATGTTGCCAAGTTAGACACCATTGAAGTGATCCCTGGTAAGCCTGCAAATATTCATGTGGACATGTTCGGTGAAGCCTTTATAGAAGGTCACAAAGGCATTGAGGTGAGTGTCCAAGCATGGGATGCATTTGGTAATACCGTTGCAGATGGGACATCTGTTAGTTTCTCACTAGATGGCAATGCTGTCTTTGCCTCAAGTGATGTTGGCATTACCAATGGTCGCGCGAGTGCCTTTATTCAAGGTGTCAGTTTACCTGATGATGAAGCTAAGTTAATCGTGACAGTCGGTGAAGTGACTCAAACTTTAGATTTGGTTATGCGACATTGGTGCATCCCTGCACGGCACCTGCTGCAAGCAATTAATTAATAGGATTGAAGTTATGGCTAACAGTTAGCCAGCCAAACACCAAAACCGCTCAATGAACCCAACCTCAAAAATATTTGAAACTTGTTATTCGACAAGTGTCTAGTCTTGGGTTGCGAAGAGAGTCGTTAAGCTTCGATAGGGGGGTGATATGTGGGGGAGCGCATTTTTTCCCACCATAGGTCATCTGCTAAAATTTGCCCTTCGTGATCGACCTGAGGGTAAGGGATATTTTTGCGACGACATGCTTTGGCGTAGATTGGATGGCCTTGTTCAAAGAGCATTGTCTGGCAATATGCTTCATCGAGTTTTCGGGTGCCATAAAGGCCCGCTGCTTGCCTTTGTCTTTGAGCTTCATACATCACGAGTGCTGAGGCAACCGAGACGTTGAGCGACTGCACCATGCCTATCATTGGGATGATGATATGCTGATCGGCAGCGGCGATCCCTTCAGGACTGACCCCGTCATGTTCATTACCTAAAATGATGGCCGTTGGGCGGGTGTAATCGATGTCGCGGAAATCGACTGCACTGTCTGAGAATGTGGTGGCGAGGATCTGCATCCCTTGGTCGCGAAGCGCTTGCTGAGCATCATCCATATGGTAATGCTTAACTGTTTTGACCCATTGCTGGCTGCCAGAAGCGGTATTGCCTGAAACTCGCATTTCGATGTCCGGCCAAACCGCATGAATTTGATGGATGCCAACGGCATCGGCAGTGCGGATCACAGCGGCAATGTTATTGGTCTTATGGACACGATCTAAACAGAGAGTGAGGTCGGGTTGGCGGTTATCTAGCATCTCATTGATGCGTGCAAAACGTTCTGGGCTCATGGCTATTTCTAATATTTCTTCAGGTAGTTTGGGTGTCATAACAAAAGGGCGCCGTAGCGCCCTAGTATGAAGGTGAGGAAGAGTTAAATTTCCATCACTCCGTCCATCTCTACCAAAGAATCTTTAGGCAGTTGCTTTACACCAATTGCTGCGCGAGCTGGATAAGGTTGAGTAAAGTAACGTCCCATGATCTCATTGACGGTGGCGAAGTTGCTTAAATCTGTCATGAAGATATTGAGCTTGACGATATCACTGAGTGACCCGCCAGCGGCTTCACAAACAGCGGTTAAGTTGTCAAAAACCTGCACGACTTGGGCAGCAAACTCATCGCTCACGATCTGCATGCTTGTTGGGTCTAGCGGGATTTGACCAGAAAGGTAGACAGTATTGCCAACTTTAACTGCTTGAGAATAAGTGCCGATAGCCTGTGGTGCTTTATCGGTTGCTATGATGCTTTTTTCCGCCATAACTCTCTCTCCTAACTGTATCTGATTATCGATTACGGGATGTACGTAATACTTCAGGCAACACCCTGATACGACGCATCACGTTGGCTAAATGAACTCGGTCAGTGACCGAAATTCGTAAATTGATTAAGAAAACTCTTCCGTCACGCTCTTCTGTGCTGAGGTTATGAATGTTCGCGCCTCCAGCGGCGACGATAGAGGTGATCTTTGCCAATGCGCCTTGGTGGTTGACTATCTCTACGCGTAGATTCGCTTGGAATTCTACGCCTTCTGCGTTGTCCCACTGCACTGGAATATATTTGTCTGGCTCGCCTTGATATCCGCGGATATTGGCGCAGCTTTCCATGTGAACGACTAAACCTTTCCCCGGGCTTACATGGGCAATGACTGCATCGCCAGGAATAGGGCGGCAACAGTTGGCAAATGTGACTAACATGCCTTCTGCACCACGGATCGGCATCATGTTGGATTCTTTGTGCTCATGAGGGATCTGCGCCTGATCATCTTTAAGGCGTTGTGCGATCACGATACTCATTGCATTACCCAGACCTATGTCGATGAGTAGTTCTTCAAGGGTATTATGTTTTGTCTCACTGACAACTTTGTCGACTATCTCTGGCGCAATCATGTCGAGTTTGGTTTCACCCAACGCATGATTAAGTAGGCGTTTACCTAAGATAACCGCGTCTTCTTCTTTCAGACTTTTCAGCAGTTGACGTATCTTAGCGCGCGCTTTACCGGTCACAACAAAGTTTAACCAAGCCGCATTTGGACGAGCGCCTTTAGCGGTAATAATCTCGACAGTTTGACCTGAGATCAAAGGCTGACTAAGCGGGTATGCTTGACGATTAACTCGGGCACCGACACAGGTATTACCAACATCGGTATGCACGGCATAAGCAAAATCGACTGGAGTTGCGCCAACCGGCAGTTCTAAAATGCGACCTTCAGGGGTGAAGACGTAGATCTCTTCAGGGAAAAGTTCGGTTTTAAAGTTTTCAACAAACTCAAATGAGGTGCTCGCACTCTGCTGTAACTCAAGAAGACTCTGCATCCACTTACGTGCACGAACTTGTGTCGTCGTGCCTTGTTCTGCTGAGCTGCCTTTCTTGTAAATCCAGTGTGCTGCTACACCCTTATCAGCCATCTGGTCCATATCTTCAGTACGAATTTGGATCTCAACGGGCACGCCGTGAGGACCAAACAGTGATGTATGGAGTGACTGATAGCCGTTGGCTTTGGGAATGGCAATATAATCTTTGAATCGGCCTGGGCGCGGTTTATATAAACCATGCATGGCACCCATGACGCGATAACAGGTATCGATGGAGTCAACAATCACGCGGAAGGCGTAGATATCCATCACTTCCTGAAATTGAAGCTCTTTACTGCGCATCTTGTTGTAGATGGAGTAGAGGTTTTTCTCTCGGCCCTTTACAGTGCCGGGGATCTTAGTGTCTTCGAGGCGAGTGTGAACTGCAGCCTCAATACTCTGAATCAGCTCTTTACGATTACCACGGGCAGCTTTTACAACCTCTTTAAGTACGCGATAGCGCATTGGGTAATAAGCTTGAAAACCAAGGTCTTCCAATTCAATCTTGATATTATGAATACCGAGACGGTTGGCGATAGGAGCATAAATTTCGAGGGTTTCCCGCGCTATACGTCGACGCTTGTCAGGCCTTAAAGCCCCAAGGGTGCGCATATTGTGGGTTCGATCGGCTAATTTGATCAGAATAACTCGGATATCTTGAGTCATTGCCATCATCATTTTGCGGAAGTTTTCAGCCTGAGCTTCTTTCTTATCGCGGAATTTTAGCTTGTCGAGTTTTGAGACGCCTTCAACCAATTCGGCAATGGATTCACTAAATAATTCAGCGAGTTCCTCTTTGGTTACCGGGGTGTCTTCAATGGTGTCGTGCAGAAGTGCAGCCATAAGCGTCTCATGATCGAGACGCATATCGGCCAGGATGCGGGCGACCGCAACCGGATGTGTGATATAAGGTTCACCACTTGTGCGCATTTGACCTTCATGGGCATCACGCGCCACCTGATAGGCCTGCTTGAGTAATTCTACCTGATCGGGTTCTAAATATACCGATGCAGACTCTTTGAGACCTTCAAACAGATACAAGTGGTTACACTCCTTAAATTATATTGTTGTTGCGACCTTCAGCAATCGCAGCAACAGCAGCTATTTCAGCAGCCTCACGTTCACGAACAGTCTGACGCTCATCGGCGTCAAGAGTATCTGCTGTGACTAGACCAAGTTCGATTTCGCGTAAAGCGATAACCGTTGGCTTGTCGTTCTCTTCTTCAACCATAGGGTCTTTACCCTGCACGGCGATTTGGCGAGCACGACGCGCTGCAACCAGGATCATATCAAAACGGTTGCCGATTTGGTTTACGGCGTCTTCTACGGTTACGCGAGCCATGTGTGGAACTCCAGTGTTAGGATGAAAAATGACGCAAAATTGTACACTAAGGCAGCTATTCTGCCAATAGATCTTTAAGCATATCATTTTGAGTATGAATTTGACCAGCGCCAGTTAGGCGCTGGCTGCGAATTATAGCGATAAAATCGCCAAGTGCGGTATCAAAATCATCGTTAATAATGATGAAATCATACTCAGCGTAATGTGATATCTCTGATGTTGCCTGAGCCATACGAGAGGCAATGACCTCTTTGCTGTCTTGACCTCGACCGGTTAAGCGCTTTTCTAGCTCAACTTTCGAGGGTGGCAGAATAAAAATACCAATCGCTTCAGGCATCACTTTTTTTACTTGCTGAGCGCCTTGCCAGTCGATATCAAGGAATACATCGATACCTTGATGCAGGGTCTGCTCTATCACTTTGCGCGAGGTGCCGTAGTAATTACCGAATACTTCAGCCCATTCGAAAAAAGCATTGTCAGCGATTAAGGTCTTAAACTCTTCGACTGTGACGAAATGGTAATGCTGACCGTTAATTTCTCCCGGACGCGGATTGCGGGTGGTATGAGAAACCGATACTTGCTTATCTGCTGGCTTGTCTTTAAGCAGATCAGATATGAGTGAAGATTTACCCGCACCGCTTGGCGCAGATACGATAAATAGATTTCCGCGTGCGGTCATTTGCTAAGTACCCAAAAAAGATTAAAACGAAAGTGGCTCCCAATATACCGAGAGGGAGCCGTTCATTATACAAGCCTGCTCGCCGTTGGCGCTAGTGTCAGTTGTGCTATTTTTGTTGTAGGGGGAAGAATGGGGGCATTTATTCGCGTCTATAGAGAGGAATTGTCATGCTGAGACTGACTTTGGCGAATAAAATAGTTAGTCTGTTGGCGGTTGAAACGTATCTTCAGCTAAGGTTTGATTGAATATTTACACTAGAGAACAGTGGGTCAACTTCTGCTTTTAGTGTGCTTGATTTATTCATCCTTTCTCCATGAATTAACTCTTAGGTATTGAATTTAATGCAGTATAAATCTCTTTTTTGTGTGAAGGGGCGAGACAATTGGCAGAGGTTCACAGCCATAAGTGGTTCGCTTTATCTGATTTTATTATTGGGGTTTGTGTTGATTGGGGCTGGCGGAGGCAACCTGTTGTTGGCTTTGTTACTCTTGCCTGTTCTTGGTTTGAGCGCATTAAGACGAGTTCGTGATATTGAGCGACAATCTTGGTTTGCAGGATTAACTTTACCTCCTTTTATGTTTTTTTCGCTCTCTTTGGCTAACGAAAGCGTCATGGCTTCGTTGATTAGCCTTGTTATCGGAGCCTCAATCACGCTCTTTCTAGCGTTTCAAAAATCTTCACATCCTGCCAAGTCCTATGTTCAAGGTTATTTCGGACCACAAGTTTCACAGCAAAGACCCCGAAGTCATTCGAGAGTCGAACCGACGTTAGATGGTTCTGCTCCTGATGCTGAAGAGGTGGGTTATGACGAGGCGTATGCCGTTCCATCTTATCGACAAGCGGAATCGACTCAACAGCCTAAAAAGGGAGTCACACTGGAACTTTGGTTGGTTTGGGCTAAGCAAAACCAAAAATTGCTATTTGGGGTTGTGGGAAGTTGTTTACTCTTGATGGTACTTAGCAGCCTCTGGTCAATGTTGGACTCATCTGAAGATGCTCCTGAGCAGGCGTCGATAGAACATGCATCCCAAGAACCCGTTGAGCGTAGTGAAGTGAAACTGCCGGATGGCTTTAGTCTTCTGCTAGAGGATGACTTACTTATTATGCGCTGGCTAGGCGAGGCCGATGCGCCCGGCGTTATCTGGTCACTAGCAACCGCAAAAGGCGATAACAGCTGTGCGGAGTTAGTGTTTAATAATGGTAGCCAGTATCGACCTGTATCGGTTGAACTAATGGCTGACACCAGTATTGAAGCGCGCTTTACACCGCTTGATACTGCAGAGATTATTCATGATGTCGCCTTGAGAGGGAGCCTTAAATTATGTGGTTATAATTTCAGCTTAAAAGGGAGTCAGTCAGCATTAGCAAAAAGTGGTGCATTTGTACCTTATTTGAGCTGAGTTAAGGTTATGTATTGCTGGATAAAGACGACTTTTCTCTTTAAACTGCACCGCTCAATGCGAGCCACAGTCATGTTTTGGCTGAAATACCAGATGATTATAGTGAATGACAACAAATATCAAAAATGAAGCGCTATCTTTAGTGATTATGGCTGCAGGCTTGGGTAGCCGTTTTGGAGGGGATAAACAACTCGCAAGTTTTGGCACTAACGGCGAAACCATGCTTGAGTTATCCATTCTCTCCGCTAGCCGAGCTGGGTTCTCCAGAGTGGTGTTAGTTATAAGGCCTGAACTTGAAGGTGCGCTGCAAGGTATCTTTGCCGCAGGCCTAACAGCAAAGCTCCCGTCAGATTTTAGTTATGATTTTTGTTATCAGGCGATGGACGATCTTCCGCCCGTAGCATTAGCGACCCTATCTGATGTGAGCCATAGGCTAAAACCTTGGGGAACTGCACATGCTCTTTGGTGTGCTCGTGATAAAGTCAAAGGTCGAATGGCGGTGATTAACGCTGATGATTACTATGGTGATAGCGCTTTTGAGCTACTTTTTTCCGGTTTAAATGAATCTAAAACCGATTGGATGTTAGTTGCTTACCCCTTGTCGTTGACCTTGTCTGAACATGGTGGCGTAAATCGAGGTGTTTGTTTAGTTGAAGATGGCCAATTGCAGAGTGTTGCTGAGTGGACGGATATTCAACAGAGCCCCTCAGGATTAGTGGGGATCTGTCAGGGACAAGAAGGCGTGTTGTTACCGTCGGTACCAGTGTCTATGACCTGTTGGGGTTTTGCCCCTGATATATTTTTGGCCATTGAAGCGGAATTAATTCATTTTATTGCAACCCATGGTCAGGAAGCGAAATCTGAGTGTTTCCTCCCTGATGTGGTTCAACATAGTATGGCTACAGTCAGCACCGGTGATGGTGGGATTAGTCAAAAATGCATTAGAGTGAAAACCGCTCAAGAATCTTGGTTTGGTGTGACCTACCCTCAGGACGCAGTGTGGGTAAAGCAGAAGCTGTTAGAGCTGTTAAATAATAAGAATAATGGAGTTATTAGTGATTGATTTTGTTAGGCAGCGAGTCCTGCCGCATTTTGGCATCCCAGCTTTGGATGCAAGTGTGTCTCCTTTAGGAAATGGCCACATTAATGAAACTTTTTTGGTTCGCTGGGACTCTGGCGAATTGGTATTACAGAAAATAAATACAGACGTATTTAAGACTCCCCATGGCTTAGTGGAGAACGCAGATAAAATTGCGATCCATCTTGCTCGTAAGCATGCTAATGATGAATATGCACTGCAGGTTGTTGGTCCACTTCGGACTAAAGATCAACAGCTCGCGATTGATCTTGGTGAGCAGGGGTTTTGGCGTGCAATCAACTATCTCCCTCATAGTCACAGTATCGAAGTGGTGAGCAGTGAAGAGGAGGCGTTTGCAGCGGCTAAAGCATTCGGTCATTTCTCCTCTGCGCTGAGCGATCTTGATGCGACAGTACTTGATGATGTTATCCCGCAATTTCATCATCTTCCAGGTCGTATTACTTTGCTCGAACAGGCTGTAGCTCAAGACACACAACATCGATTAGATGGGTGTCGTGATTGGGTCGAGCTAGTTTTGTCACAGCAGTCTTTGTTGCAGGAGTTAGCAGAGCTTTCACCTAAACTGCCGCTACGAACTTGCCATAACGACACTAAGATCAACAATATGTTATACGACAAGCGCGACATGAGCAGCTTGGCGATTATTGACCTCGATACCTGCATGAAGGGTTATCTGATGTATGATTTTGGTGACATGGTACGCACCTTTACTTCTCCAGAGGAGGAAGATTCTAAGGTACTTGATAATGTGCAGGTGCGTGAACCAATTTTTGCCTCTATCTGTCGTGGATACCTGAGCGAACTTGGGTCTGTATTGAGTGAAGATGAGAAGAAAAGCCTATGGTTAGGTGCTCGGGTTATCTGCTTGATGATCGGGGTTCGATTCTTAACGGATCACCTCAATGGTGACGTTTATTTTAATATTCATCATGAAAATCATAACCTAGAACGAGCAGCGAATCAGTTTACTCTGTATCAAAGCTTGTTAGCGCAAGAACAAGAATTAATTAAGTATTTTAACTAGTTTTTTCTTTAGTTAGAAAAGGTTAGCCGTCATAGGAGCGAAGCAGCAGTGCTTCGCCTTTATGGTTATAAATACTTGGCTTTTCAATTTGCTGAACTAAGAAGTTATGTCGAAGAGCAGGCTTTAGTAGATGTTCAAACATATCGACCTGATGATTGTTAGGATCTAACCAAGCATCTTGAATTGCACTCGATTGAGGCAGTATAAGCGGGCTCGCTTTTGTGTGGAATGGTTCCATATCTGGATGAGGGGGATTGGTGATCACTGAACATGAGACTGTGTGTTCGCCAGTTTTCGGATGATGCCACTCCTGAAATAAGCCGCCTAAGCTGATGGCTGAATCTTGGGCGATAAAATCATAATACTCTGCCGAGTTCCCACGTTTCTCAGTTTCTCCGAAACCTTTAGCTAAGATAATACAGCGACGCTCACGAAAGGGAATATAGCCGGCACTTCCTACTTGATTGAGCTTGTCATAACGGGTATTAAAAGAGGTAAATCGGCTGGGTTTGAATCCATCATAAGTAACATCTTGCAGTAACCACCACGTCGCGGTTTGCAGTTGCCTAATTCCCTTTTGTTCCCTGACTATGCTGATCTCGTTTGTGGGCATTTTAAAGCGACTGAAGTGCATCTCATTGGGATTAGATACGCCCAAATCCTGCATCAAGGTTCGAGTAAAAAGATCGTCTATCATGTTGAGACGGCCGCACATAATGGCTCCAAGAATTGTAAAAATGAAACAGTAACATAAAAAAGCCCGCACTTAATAAAGTCCGGGCCAGTTCAATCGTTTGCTATTACTAGGCTAAGCTAGAGATCGAATAACTGCATACTATCGCTCCATACTTCACCCTCAGTGCCATCCATAGAGGACCATTCCGCTTCTTCAGTGAAACCTTTGACTGAGAGATGATCACCATCTTGCTCAATAAGACTAATGACAACCCTAAGATCATTGGTGCCGCTAGTGTTAGGAACTTCGATAATGAGCTCACCCATCGAGTTTACCTCCCACGTCAGCTCTTCGACTGTCGTCTGGCCATCATCAGTCTCTGTTAACGTGCCGCTGCCACCACTATTAAAGAGTACAATCGTCTCGATAGTACCGTCGGAGTCGAAACCTTTTAATCGCTCTTCTGTGAGCATGTCAGTGGTAAATACCGCTTCATTTCCATCTCTGCATGTTGTCACTAAAGTCTGATACCCGCTAAAAGAGACGAGTGTATCCAGATCGGGCTGATCTGTTTCATCATTCCAGCTAGAGTCGCCTTCATCGCAGATAAAATTATTCTCCTCAGGTGTTGGTAGAGGGAATAATTTCATTTTATCGCTCCAAACTTCACCTGCTGTGCCATCCATAGGAGACCAGTCAATGTCTTCGGCAAAACCTTTGATAGACAAGTGATCGCCATCTTGCTTAATCAGGCTGATGACGGCTCTCACATCATTTGTGCCTGTGGAGTTGCCTATTTCTATAACAATTTCACCCGCGTCATTGACTGCCCACTTGTAGTTTTCAACCATGGGCTCTTCACTGTCATTATCTGTGTGGCTACCCGTTCCATCGGCGTTAAATTGCAAAATGGATTCAATGCTGCCATCTGCGTCGTAAGACTTTAACTTTTGACCGGCTAACATGTCGGTATTGAACAGTTGTGGGTCTCCCTCTCTACAGTTGGCCACAAGTGCTAAATACTCGCTATATGAGCGAGTAGTGCCCTCTTTAGGTTGATCGGTTTCATCATCCCAATCGGAATCCCCATCACGGCAGACAAAGTCACTGTTTTCTGGCTCTGGTGCAGTCACGTTATCGAGTAAACTCAAGTCAGTATTGTCTAAAATGTCATTTTTAGCGGCGAGATTAAATACCCATTCATCATCATCGGATACCTGGCCAGCGGCAGTAAATTCACCTCTCCTGACAGCCCCTTCAAATTCAGTGAGCAGTAACTCCCCTAAATTATCGTCATCGCTGTCGCCAAAATTGCGTACACTCTCAGGCAATGCTAATAGGAGTAACCTTTGATCCAAAACGGTGACATCACGCCAAGTCCCTGTTGCGAAAAGGGAGGCGACATTACTGACTTCTCCAGAGTCGCTTTGAGCTTGCCATTCAATCTTGTAGTAGTTAGCTACACCGCCATCGATCATCTCAGCGATGATTGAACGGCTACCGTCCCAACCCACATGGGGGCCGACAATATTATTGACCGCGCCATCTGATGCTGTGGCGGATATTAGGCTATTCAAGGTGACTGCTGGGCCATCAATTTCACTGCCTGCTGTATGTGCCCACACGCTATTACACATGCCCTCAAACATCTCATCTTCATTGCAACCATCCCAATTGAAGATAGAGTAGACATCATTGATATTGCTGAAGCTTAATTCGAAGGCTTCGGCTCCAGTACTAAAGGTGACGGTTTCTGGGATCACCTTATGCCAGATATCAGTGTCGGCTTGCTCCGATAAAAATAGCTTTACCTTGAGATCGACGACTGAAATTTGCTCGGCAAAAATAAGTTCACTCAACACAGGTAGATCTGAATTGATTAAGGTAATACTGCCGTCATCATTTAAATCACCAATGACAAAGTTATCATTACTGACAACCCAACCTGACTCGGTGAGAATAAAATCATCCTCATCATTCATGTCATCTTCTGCAACAAATTCACCGTCTACCAGCTTAAACCTAACTTCTGTCGACGTTTGAGTATCAGCGTTATAGGTTAAGGTGCCATAGGATAGTTCCAACATATCGTCGTAATAGCCATCATCGAAAAAGTTTATTCCATCGCCGCTCACCAGCTCTGCTAAGTTTGCCGCAGCAGCGGTAGCTTCAGTGTCTCGGATCTGAACCTGACCTTCGAGATCGTCAGTGGAGACAGTGCTGGCATCGGTAACCGTTTCTGATTCGAGTACCGCATTAGGATCAAACTCACCGCCTTGTTCGTTAACAAATTCGACTTCGCTGACTATTTCATCCAGTGCTTCGATGATCTGATCGACAATAAGGCCAATGATGTCATCGGTTGAAATACCTGCGTCATCAGCGGCGGTTTGAATCGCTTCGAAATTGTTCGCGATAAGTTGGGCGGTAACCTGAGCTACTTGGTGCAGCCGCTCGTACTCCTCTTGTACATCCCCCTCCAAATCGGCATTAAGCTGTTGAGCCACGTAGTCTTGACTGAGTGCTAAGGTTGTCCCGAGTAACCCTTGTAAGCTCGCTTCGGCATCTGCGAGTTCATTACCTTGTTCAACCTCATTTTGTACCATCGTGGTTAATGGGCTCACGAACTCATATCCCACAGGAGCTGTCATTGTGTAGGGCTGAGTGATGGCTTCCCCTGTATCTTCATCGATGACACCTGCGGTGACTTCAACCAGAAGTGGGAAGTTATCTATCTGTTCTTGCGTAGCATCAGTGATAGAGAAATCACCTCCTGCCGTGCTGGTGGCGCTTGGTTCACCATCATCGCAGAGTTTATTTTGGTTCAGGTCTAAACAAACCTTAGCGCCTACGAGATAGCCATCGGCGACTTTTCCGCCCATTACTATCGGGGTGGGTTCAGGCTGCTCTGGTATCGGTGCGGTGTCATTACTGTCACTGCCACCACCGCAAGCGGTTAGGATTGGCAGGCTTAAAGATAGAAAAAACATATGTTTGGTATTCATCAAATCGCTCCATTGATCTTGATGGGATATGGGTATATCCACTCTTTTGATGAGTTAAGTAATCATGACTAATTGGTGTCATGGGTTCGTATCAATCACTATTTTTGGAAATTGGTAGTAGGCTCGGTCTGTTATAAAAAGAGCCAGATTTGTTATTCGATTTATTGGCTTTTAAAGCGTAGAAGTCAGCTTAGATTTGTGCCAAACATTTCTTGATAGGAAGGTGTTTCAATGTGTGTACTAGTGTAAGCGTGTGGAGCCTGTTTTATTTTAACGTTAATATTTCACGTATTTTTAGAGCTTTTTCTTGTCCTATGCCCTCGACTTTGGTGAGTTCCTTTACCGATGCAGTGAATACAGCTTCTATGCTGTCAAAATGGGTCAAAAGGCGCTTTGCTAATTTTGGTCCCACCTGAGGAAGGCTTTGAAGAATAAATAGCTGTCGGTTCTTTTGTCGTTTAGGCTTTCTGCCATTAATATACCCAAGCAACCTCGAAATGCTCGTTTCAGAGCTCCCGTAGGATAGCTGAACAAGGCTGTGATTGAGGATAATGGTTATTCCCTTGTTGATATCACTAACGCAGTGCAGGGATTCTACGGGAACTCCCGAAGGGCATGGCGAG
>OJDH01000481.1_pt1 | contig 13322 bp, 14 predicted proteins | sample 1592761 | NCBI WGS metagenome assembly OJDH01 (sample SAMN05416855, study PRJEB24817) | seawater metagenome | isolation source: Sea water | place: Canada:Atlantic | collected 2013-11
GTTTGCCAAAAAACACTCTGAGTAGATCAACTTCTTATACTGATTGGTATAACTATTTTTTGTACTAAAAAGGACAGACCATAGGTTGATAATTCGGCCTTTGGTCTAAAAACAAGCGGTTTAAGCCGAACACATGACAAATAAGTCGTTTGATTATTCAGCACAATTAAAGATAAGTTGATCTCAGTGAATATACAGGTCATTTAATTGATAATAATACAGTTATAGATACTTATATTGAACATTTAACAATACAACCCCAGTTTTAATAAACAAACCTCAACTTAGTGATTAACTATGTGCTGTTTCACAGAGTGAAGAGGTGGGTTATGCTAATTTACCGTCAATATCAAATTGCTAGCAATGCAGTATCGAGGTAAGTGTGGGAATTCAAGCTAAAAAGTTAATGGGCAATATCGGCCTACAAGTGATTATAGCCATGATCATTGGCGGTGTGGTCGGTCTATTAATGGGAGAAGGTGCTGCGATATTTGCTCCCTTAGGTACCCTATTTATCCATCTAATTAAGATGCTAGTGATCCCCTTAGTGGCCGTATCCATTATTGCCGGTGCTGCAAGTTTGGGTAACAGTCCATCAGCGGGAAAAATCGGCATCGGCACATTTGGCTTCTTTATCGCCACCTCAGCACTAGCCGTTACGTTAGCGCTGGTCATGGGTAATATTTTCAAACCTGGTGCAGGAGTCGATTTTAGTAGCCACGGTGCAGCGTTTCCACAAGTGACAGCTGAACAAGGCGCACTGCCGGGTGCCATGGATACCTTAATCGGCATGATCCCGACCAATGTGTTCGAATCATTGACCTCTGGTAATATCCTGCAAATTTTAGTCTTCTGTATCTTCTTAGGTATTGCACTGACCAAGGTCAAAGGTGACGGCGCTAAGCCAATCATTCAAGGACTAAACACCATTGTAGAGGCCTTCATTTGGATGATAAACAAGGTGATGATCATTGCCCCAATTGGTGTATTTGGTTTGATGGCTGAGTCTGTTGGTACATTCGGTTTCCAAGCGCTGGAAGTCGTTATCAAACTCTTCATCGTATTTGTCGCCTCAATTCTAATCTACGCCTTTATCTTCTTCCCGCTAGTCGTGAAGTTTTTATCAAACGTGCCTGTGCTCAAGTTTATCTCGGCAATGAAAAAACCTCAGGCCATGGCCATGTCTACAGCGTCATCGATGGCCACATTGCCTATCACGATGGAAACCTGTGAGCAGGAGTTGAATGTTTCTAAAGCCACCTCGGCCTTCGTGCTGCCACTAGGTGCAACCATTAACATGACGGGTAATGCTATCTATTACGGTCTAGTCGCCATGTTTTTTGCCCAAATGTTCCAAGTTGACCTAACGATGACCGCTTATGCCGCTATCATCTTCACCTCAACCTTAGGTGCCATTGGTCAAGCAGGTGTTCCAGGTCCCTCTTTCTTAGTCGTTGCCGTATTACTGGCTGCGGGTATTCCGATTGATGGCTTACCACTGCTATTCGCTCTGGACAGAATCTTCGACATGATCAGAACCTCATTGAACATCACGGGCGACGCCGTCTGCGCCGTGGTAATGGACAAGTTCAATCCAGAACATAAGTAATAGACAAGACCGCTATATACAGAAAAAGCCCCGACGCTAATGCGATGGGGCTTTTTACATATGGATACACCTAATAGCTGACATTACAGTAGATCCTAGGTCCTTAGAAACTTTACCTCTAATCCAATGCTATCCAAGTTGCTTTAATTTCAGTGTATTTATCGAAGGCATGCAGTGACTTATCACGACCGTTGCCTGACTGCTTATAACCACCAAAGGGCGCTGTCATATCACCGCCATCATAGTGATTAATCCATACCATCCCGCTCCGCAAGGCTTTGGCTGTCTTGTGAGCTTTACTGATATTTGAGGTCCATACACCTGCCGCCAAGCCGTAGATGCTGTCGTTACCAATGCTGATCGCTTCATCCATTCCATCGAACGTGATCACCGAGAGCACTGGGCCAAAGATCTCCTCTTTGGCGATAGTCATCTTATTCTCAACATTTGAGAAAATAGTCGGCTCAACATACATACCGCCACTTTCCGTCAGAACTTGATTACCACCATGCACCAGCTCAGCACCTTCGGCGATACCAACTCGAATATATTTCAGCACATTATCTAACTGCTGCTTGTCGACAACTGCGCCACATGTAGTGGCAGGATCCAGCGGATGACCGGGCTTCCAAGCCTGCATCTCTTTGGCGATAAGTCCCAGCAGTTCATCTTTAACACCAGCCTCAACTAACAGACGAGAACCTGCAGTACAGACCTCTCCTTGGTTGAAAGCAATAGCCGCCGCAGCAGCTTCAGCCGCTTTTTGAAGATCGGGCGCATCATTAAACACGATGTTAGGGCTCTTACCGCCTGCTTCTAACCACACACGCTTCATGTTCGACTCGCCAGCATAGATCATCAACTGCTTGGCTATCTTAGTTGAACCGGTAAATACCAAGGTATCAACATCCATATGCAGCGCCAACGCCTTACCTACAGTGTGACCAAATCCGGGTAACACATTCAACACCCCTTTAGGAATGCCTGCTTCGATGGCGATTTGTGCCATACGGATCGCCGTTAACGGCGATTTTTCAGATGGCTTTAAGATGACACTATTACCCGTCGCTAAGGCAGGACCCAATTTCCAGCAGGCCATTAAGATCGGAAAGTTCCAAGGCACAATAGCAGCCACCACGCCAACAGGTTCACGGGTGATCATGCCAATTTCATTATGTGCCGTTGGTGCAATTTCATCGTATATTTTATCGATTGCTTCACCGGACCAACGAATAGAGCGGGCAGCCCCCATCACATCAACAGCGCCAGAATAACGAATAGGCTTACCCATATCTAAAGTTTCAAGTAGTGCTAATTCATCTTTATTCGCTTCAAGCAGATCAGCAAAGCGTATCATTATCCCTTTACGCTTAACCGGTGAAAGCTCAGACCAGACACCTGAGTCGAATGCAGCACGTGCACTCTTTACTGCAATATTCGCATCTTCAAGATCGCAACTGGCCACTTGGCAAAGTACGCGGCCATCAATTGGGCTTACACAATCAAATCTCTCACCAGATAAAGAAGCTTGATACTCCCCTTCAATAAATGCATCAGCCTTTATTTCACCTTGGGTGATTAACGTGTCGGCTAAGTTTTGCCATTGTTCGCGATTTGTCGGTGTACTCATGATGACCTCTTAACGGGTGATTAACTCGGTTTCAGCCTAGGGCATTTAACTCATGATGAATGCAATAGGCGCGAGTGGATAAGCCTCAAGATTACGCTGTATGCAGACTCATTTTCAACACAAGTTTCAATATATTTTACAAAAATGTTCAATTTAGTACATTTTTTTCTACAAAAAGCTTTCATGTTCATTATATCTAACATAGAGTAGCAAATATCAATCGCTCATTATAACAACGTTTAAACTAGATCAGGGTAGATGATATGACAGACATTCCAACATATAAGCATAACGACACGCAGACTCTTGAAAACTATTGGATGCCTTTTACTGCCAATAGACAATTCAAAGCGAACCCAAGAATGCTCGCAGAAGCTGAAGGTATGTATTACAAAGACACATCTGGTCGTGCCATCCTCGATGGAACTGCTGGGCTTTGGTGTTGTAATGCGGGACATGGACGTAAAGAGATTTCCGAAGCTGTTAGCCGTCAAATAAATAAGATGGATTATGCTCCCTCATTTCAAATGGGCCACCCTCTCGCTTTCGAACTTGCCGAACGCTTAGCCAACATTAGCCCACAAGGGTTAAATAAGGTCTTCTTTACTAACTCTGGCTCAGAGTCTGTCGACAGCGCGCTGAAGATCGCCATTAATTACCACAGAGCAAATGGTGAGGCGACCCGCACTCGCTTTATCGGCCGCGAACTGGGTTACCACGGAGTCGGTTTCGGCGGGATCTCAGTCGGCGGTATAGGTGGAAATCGTAAAACCTTCAGTCAACAACTCTTGCCCGGTGTCGATCACCTCCCCCACACGTTAGACATGCAAAATAATGCCTTTACTCGCGGCATGCCTAAAACGGGGGCAGAAAAAGCAGATGTGCTTGAGCAGCTTGTGGCTCTGCACGGCGCAGAGAATATTGCTGCGGTGATAGTTGAGCCTATGTCAGGTTCAGCAGGCGTGATATTGCCGCCAGAAGGTTACCTTAAACGTCTACGAGCGATCACCAAGAAACATGGCATCTTATTAATTTTTGATGAAGTGATCACCGGATTTGGTCGTGTTGGCGACGCTTTTGCCAGTCAACGCTGGGACGTAACACCGGATATGATCACAACGGCAAAAGCATTAAACAACGGCGCAATCCCGATGGGAGCAGTGTTGATTGATGATGATATTTACGATGCCTGTATGCAAGGCCCTGAAGGTATAGAGCTGTTTCACGGTTACACCTATTCAGGCCACCCCGTTGCAGCTGCAGCCGCTATCGCCAGTTTGAATATCTATGAGAACGAGAAGCTCTTTGAGCGAAGCAAGGAGCTCGAAGGTTACTTCGAAGATGCGATTCATAGCCTTAAAGGTCTGCCCAATATTATCGACATACGCAATATTGGTTTAGTCGGCGGTATCCAGTTCTCCCCTAGTGAGAAAGGTGTCGGCAAGCGAGGCTTTGGTATCTTTGAAACCTGTTTTGACAAGGGAACCTTAGTGCGGGCCACCGCCGATATTATCGCTATCTCTCCGCCGCTTATCGTCAGCAAACAAGAGATAGATCAAATCGTAAATACCTTAAGCGATGCCATAAGAGCCGTCGGTTAACGATTAATAAACCCAGTGTACCAAGCTCACTCCCGGCCTTAGTTAGGGGTGAGAAAACTATGATTATAGGATTTAGATTATGCAACAGATCAACCACTACATTAATGGCGCTCATAGCGAAATCAGTGAACGTTCAGGACCCGTTTTTGAGCCTGCAACCGGAGAACAAAAAGCCAGTGTGTCCTTGGCTAGTGCAGCAGAAGTGGCTGGTGTGATCGAACTCGCGAAAAAAGCCCATACCAGCTGGTCGCAGGTTTCACCTCTTAACCGCTCACGCGTGTTATTTAAGTTTAAAGCCTTAGTTGAACACAATATCGATGAACTCGCTGAGCTCATCACCCGCGAACACGGTAAAGTGCTTGACGATGCCAAGGGCGAGATCATCCGTGGTCTCGAAGTGGTCGAGTTTGCCTGTGGCATTCCCCACCTATTAAAAGGCGAACACACAGAACAGGTCGGCGGTGGCGTTGATGCTTGGTGTGTCAATCAATCGTTAGGGGTTGTGGCGGGAATTTCTCCGTTTAATTTCCCGGTGATGGTGCCCATGTGGATGTTCCCTATTGCTATCGCAGCCGGTAACACCTTTATTATGAAACCATCAGAAAAAGACCCAAGCTCAGTGATGCGCTTAGCCGAACTACTCACCGAAGCAGGCCTGCCAGATGGCGTATTTAATGTGATCAACGGGGATAAAGAAGCCGTCGACACCTTATTAAGTCACAAAGATATTCAGGCGGTTAGCTTTGTAGGTTCAACGCCCATTGCTGAATACATCTATGAAACCGCATCAAAACATGGCAAGCGAGTACAAGCCTTAGGCGGGGCGAAAAACCACATGCTATTGATGCCAGATGCTGACATAGATCAAGCAGTTGGCGCGTTAATGGGCGCGGCATTTGGCTCTGCTGGTGAGCGCTGCATGGCCATATCAGTTGTACTGGCGGTGGGTGATTCAGGCGATGCCTTAGTCGAGAAACTTTTGCCACAAATTGCAGCACTGCGCGTCGGTAACGGGGTCACACCCGAGATGGACATGGGCCCGCTCATCTCAGCTCAACACCTTGCCAAAGTAAACAGTTATGTCGACACCGGTGTGGCTGAAGGAGCCAGTTTATTGGCCGATGGTCGCCAGCTCAGTGTGGCCGATCACGAACAGGGTTACTTCCTCGGAGGATGCTTGTTCGACAATGTCACCCCCGAGATGACCATCTATAAAGAGGAGATCTTCGGCCCAGTGCTCGCAATCGTGCGAGTCAAGGATTATGCCGAGGCTTTAGCCTTAATTAATGATCATGAGTTTGGTAACGGCACGGCAATCTTTACCCAAAGCGGTGAAGCTGCGAGACATTTTTGTCACCACGTTCAAGTCGGCATGGTCGGGGTTAATGTGCCTATTCCTGTTCCGATGGCATTTCACAGCTTTGGTGGCTGGAAACGCTCGCTCTTTGGCCCGCTGCATATGCACGGACCCGACGGTGTTCGTTTTTACACAAAACGTAAAGCAATCACTGCTCGCTGGCCTAAATCCAATGACGCAAAAGCTGAATTTGTCATGCCGACGATGAAGTAATCACCTCTTTTCAATGCGCAGCTTGCCTGCGCATTGTTGTGTTATTCAATCAAGAAACCGTGAAATAGAGGCATAGCAGTTTGAATATTGAAAATATTGTTAATTTCTCGACCAATGACGCTGATGTTGAACATTATCATCTAGAGAGTGAAAAACGCATATCGGGTAACCCGGCCCAGACGGTAGAAAATCACTTCTCCAGTCCCTGTAATCAATTCCACAGTGGTAGCTGGCAAAGTGAAAAAGGTTGCTGGAAAGTCAGTTATACCGAAAGTGAATACTGCGAAATTTTAGCAGGCTGTAGCATCATCACCGACGATTCAGGCAGAACCATGACGGTAAGCAAGGGAAGCCGTTTCGTTATCCCTGCAGGGTTTACTGGTACGTGGGAAGTGGTTGAAGAGTGTAGAAAAATCTACGTCATGTTTGAAACTAACAACTAAGCATATTAAAAGAATCAAATAACGAATATAACGAATTGAAACTTAAGTTTCATGATACACCATGAGGTCTCAGCATTGTCGCTGTAGTTTGGTAAGCATTGGCCCCTGTGACAGCGGGTCATAACAATAAAGTAAAATGGAGAAATGACCGTGTATAAAAAATTTAATAAAAAACGGATTGCCCAGATTACCGGCCTAGCTTTAGCTACAGCGCTAATCTCACCGATTGCCTCTGCCGAAGTATCTGGCGAGGTAAGTGTTACCAATGACTATCGCTTTCGTGGTGTATCACAAACCGCGGGTGATGTTGCATTACAAGCAGGCATAGATTGGAGCCATGATAATGGCTTCTTCGCTGGAGCTTGGGCAAGTAATGTCGATTTTGATGAGCCGGATTATAATGGTCCTAATATTGAGCTTGATCTGTATCTGGGTTATTACGGCGAGCTCAATGATGATTTAAGTTATGACATTACCCTTTATCGCTACAACTATCCTGGCGACAGTGACTTAGATTATTTAGAAGTGTCAGCAGGAATCGATGTAAAAGGCTTCCGTTTCGCCTACTGGTACACCAATGATTACGGCGGCAGCGATCTGGATCTACATTACACTGAAGCGAACTACTCTTATGAGTTCTATGAAAACTGGAGCCTAGACTTACATTATGGCTATAACTTCGGTGATGGTATTGATGACGGTGAGGGTTTCGATAGCTATTCAGACTACTCAATTGGTGTCTCTACCGAAGTATCCGGTATTGGTTTATCACTTGCTTGGCTAGACACCGACATAAGTGACGCTAATCAGGTTAAAGATGACTTATATAACACCGAAGGAACCGTGCTTGGTTCGATAAGCTACGCTTTCTAAGTTCATCCAAGAACTAAAAAACCGCCATAAGGCGGTTTTTTTATTTAATCAGACTATTACTATGATTCGTATAAACGTGATCGAATCTACTATGAAAATACCGATGCTAAGAGTATCTTTAGTTCATAGCCTATTTAAAGGACACCTGTATGAATTCAGATGTACTCAAAGTAATTTTTGTTCTTATTGGATTATTTCTCGTTTATAAACTTATATTTAGTGGAAAAAAGGGACTCACTATTTTTGAAATGCATTTCAAAAATGGCCGTTTAGATTCCCATAAAGGCAAAATTCCAGAGAAGTTTCAAAAAGAGTGCCGCACCATCGCTAAAGCAGAAAAACTGACTTGTTCAGTAAAATGTGAAAAATCAGGATCGGTTCGACTGCATGTTTCTGCGAATGTCAGTGATGATATTACCCAGAGAATTCGCAACGTATTCCCCTTCGAGTATTATGATAAGAAGCAAGTGGATAACAGCCGTCAGGCGGGTTGAAATAATACCTAGATAGAAATTAAAGGTGGCCTGAGCCACCTTTAATGAAATTTATTTAGTTGTTTTTCCTAATGTCTTTCTTCCACTCATCTTCTCTTCCCTCTTTAATGAGTCGCTCATTATTTTCAATCATAGGGTCTCGCATATCTTCTTGGGCTTGCTGTTGAACTCTTTCATCAGTGGTCTCGTTGTCATACACGGATGTTGCACAAGCAGAAATACCTAAAAGTCCGGTAAGAAGTAGTACTTTATTCAAATTCATTAGTTAACCTTTACTCTTTTCATCTTCAAGTGGCTTGTCTGTTTCCATACCACTGCGTGCTGCAAATTTCTCCAATCCCCAGACGAGCAATATACCACAGATTAATGCCGTCACAGCCCAAGCAATGTGAGCGGGTTGGCTGGTAATGTGTTCAAACTGCATCGGAGATAGATTCTGTTCAAGATGAGGCACTTGTTCACCAGATGAGTTAACTCGCCAGCTGACGACCTCTTTCCATGGCCATATTTTACCTAATGTACCCAGCATCAAGCCGGTTAAAAAAATCAATGTGGCATCGTGGAATTTACGAAGTAAAGCTGATAATAGATGGCTGAAAGTTAGCAAACCAAACACACAGCCAGATGCAAAAATTGCCAGAATAGTAATATCGAAGTTTTTAGCCGCCGCTAATACGGGAGGATAAAGCCCTAACAGTAACAGAATAAAACTGCCTGAAATGCCCGGTAATAACATGGCACAAATCGCGATGCTGCCGCCTAAGAAAATGTTCAGATAAGTCATCTCAAGAGAGATCGGACTTAACATGGTGATACCCCAAGCAAACGCAGCACCGACTGCAAACAAAACAAGTCGCACAAACGAAAAGCCTTTCACTTGCTTAAGCATATGAATGACAGAGATAAGAATAAGCCCAAAAAAGAAGGACCAAACGGGAATGGGATGAGTGGCCAATAGATAGGTGATGAGCTTTGAAAAAGAGAAAATACTGGTTAATATCCCGCCGAACACACAAACAAGAAAGGGGCCATTAATATACTCAAATGCCTTCTTTATTCCCTGTTCTCTCACCACGGATATTAGCTTAGGGTTAATCCTTCGAATGCTTTCTAATAGGGTATCTAAAATACCTGTTATAAACGCGATGGTTCCACCAGAGACACCAGGTACTACATCGGCGGCGCCCATCGCCATGCCCTTTAAATAGGTAAACAGGTAATTCAATTTATATCCTTAATATGAAAAATAATTAAAATAACAAAAAACTGATTATACGGTTCATCGGTAGACAAGTGAAAATGAACTTTGCTTCATTTTTTAAAATAATTTACACAAAACCATAATATCGCCACTTTGGAATACAAAATTGAGATAGGGGGCGATACAAACAGATATTGTTAATCGCTTGTTATTCAGATAACCTAACTCATCCGACCAGAATAACAATAATCAGGCTATATCGCGATGACAACACAAAAACCGACTAAGGTAATGGCTTTGTATAACAAGGTCACCCGTTTACCTTTTGGCAATAAAATCTTTTCAGTCATGGTGGCACGTATGGCGCCCTATTTCGGTACCATCAAACCACTAATTACTGAGCTTAGGCCCCATCGCTGTGAATGTTTAATTAAAAAACGTCATGCCGTGCATAACCACATTAAAACCGTGCATGTCATCGCCATCTGTAATGGGCTAGAGATGGCGATGGGTGTCATGGCAGAAGCCTCTATTCCCCATCATCTGCGCTGGATCCCCAAAGGAATGAATTTAGATTATACCGCTAAGGCAGGCAGTGACATTCGCTGTGTCGCTCAGGTTAATCCTGAACAATGGGTGCCAGGCGATCTCATGGTTCCTGTTACCGCATATGACTCAAATGGGATCGTTGTAGTGAAAGGTGAGATAAAGCTATGGATTTCAGAAAAGCCTCAAAGGTAACAGTTAACAGCTAACAACAAATGGTGATATTCTTTTCTGCTAATAAAGGGACTGGAAAGAATAGAAATGGAACATCTCACACCAGATAAAGTAGATATTGCACCACATCGAAATGCGAATATAGATGCCATACGTGGGTTAGCACTTTTGGGGATATTCTTTTTAAATATCTTCTATATGGGTAACAACTACGATGGCTATGCGAAACATGAGATATCTCCCATGGGAGATATTCTCGTTGAAATGTTCAGTAACTTTTTCCTTGAAGCCCGATTTATCAGCCTGTTTTCAATGTTATTCGGTGTGGGGCTGGCGATTCAGTTTGATCGGTTTTCAAAAGAGAATAAAAACCCGTTAGTGTTGATCAAATCCAGATTAAGCTGGCTGATATTTTTTGGTGTGATACACGGCATTTTTATCTGGTCAGGTGACATACTTTTTGCCTATGGTCTGAGCGGATTTTTAAGCCTCTGTTACATTAGACTCGATAACACCATGCTCATAAAAAAGTCCGTTCTATTTATGATTATCGGATTTGTTATTTTTACCGCACTGAGCCTTTTTTCACCCGAGCCAGCAATAATACGAGGATCAGAGGCTTTTGAGGAACAATACCTCATTTGGAGTGGCCCCTACTCGGAACAACTATTTATGCAACTCATGATATTTGCCACCATGGCTTTCATGACTCCGCTTACATTGATGTGGCTTATCTCAGGTCTCATGTTACTTGGCGTGTATCTATACCGAAAAGGGATATTTATCCATGGCTTTAGTAATAAGCAGTTAATCTTATTTGCTGTGGCAACCCTGTTTTTATCCAGTTTAGATAACCTATTCATATTCTCATCGAGTGTGTATTTAGCCTCGTTTTCTGAAGTCTTAGTCATCGCAAGCGCCATCCCTATGGCACTTATCTACATTCATATTGTGGTGAAGATTTGCCAGAATCGTGCAGCAATATTGAAACCACTGCAGAACGTCGGAAAGCTGGCTTTTAGTCTCTATATTTTTCAATCCATTTGTGGCGTCATTTTATTCAGGCATATCGTTCCGTCGTTAATGCAAACGCTAGATAGACCTGGATACATGATGATAGCCCTGAGTTTTTCCCTCTTTCAAGTAATCCTAGCCAGTGTGTACCTTACGTATTTTAATCAAGGACCATTGGAGAAACTGTGGCGTAAACTCGCAAGCCCGAAAGCCTCAGCCCCCATCACTCAAGTCAGTAATGAGTAGCAACTTATAGTAAAAGGAAGATTGAACAATGGATTGCAAAAATCATTAAACCTACAGATATTCCGGCACTGGCTAGTACCGGATACGATAAGCTAATGGGGTTCAAAATGCCCTATTAGCTTAGTGATCACTTTCAGCGTAATAAGTAACTCCTCTTCAGAAATACCCTCGATAGCATGATGCCCCCAAGGAATTAACGAACCTGACAAGGTGTCAAAAAGCGCCGCCCCTTTTGGCGTTCTTGCAATCAGCTTTGCTGTTTTATGTTCTGGATTATCTTCGAACGACACAATAGCTAACTTTTCCAATTCATTGGCGATACGCTGCACGCTTTGCCTCGTCTGTCCCATTGTTCTGGCAATTTTTGATACCGTTTGTGGTGCTTTCTCGATAGCCCCCAATACTTTCCATCTAGCACTCGTTAGCCCTACAGGCTGGCTCAAGTTATCTCCCTCGGTGATGAGTAGCCCATTGAGCCTAAACACACTCAATACCAGCTGGGTGAATCCTTCATGCTCAATCATTGCAATTCCAACATTTTCTAACCCTTTTATAGAAGAGCTTTGATAGTAGCTAAGTGACAGCAAACTGTCAAACTTGACAGCCTGTTGTCACACCTCCATAATGAACAACTACGACAGCATGCTGTCACTAATATTTCAATAATAAAACTAACGACTACGTTATCGGGATTAACATGAAAACTAAATTACACTTACTTACCGCTATCACGGCTACGCTTTGCATCGCCACTTTCTTTAGTTTCAGCTTAATGGCTGAAATATTCGGTACCCACTCATTTATTGTTCAGGTGAAGAGCTACATTGTATTCCCTGGCCTATTCATATTAATCCCAGCAATGGCATTAACAGGCATCACAGGTAATTTGCTGGCAAAAGGAAACAGCAGCAAGTTAATTAAACAAAAGCTGTTTAGAATGAAAATAGCCGCGGCTAACGGTGCTCTCATACTCCTTCCTGCCGCGCTTGTATTAAATCATTGGGCACAGGCGGGCCAATTTGATATTTCATTCTATCTTCTACAAGCGGTTGAGTTAATGGCAGGCTTGACCAATCTATACCTGTTAACCAAAAATGCCACAGCAGGTCGACGTTTAACCGCACATAAAAGACGCGCTAGATCTTAAGCTAAATTCAGGCTATTTAATGACAATGACTGAACACAACAAAGCCGTTATTGGAAATTTGAATCATCTGATAAACTAGAGAAATCTAAATTAAAAAGTTAAATTGGCGATGAAATTTAAAGGAAAACTTGTCCAGTGGGATGACGACAAAGGCTTTGGTTTTATCAAACCGATTGGCCAGCAAACTAAGGTCTTTGTCCATATAAAATCGTTTACTCACTCCCAGAGACGACCACAAATTAACGAGACTCTCACTTTCACACTCGCAAAAGATAAACAGGGACGTGAATCTGCCAACCAAGTCAGTATATTCGGTGACAAGACCCCAAAAACCAGTTCAAAAAGCGCAAGCAATGGTAAATTAAGGGGATTTCTAATTCTCTGTTTACTTATCATTCTAGCGGTAGCAGTCAACCAGCAGCGATTGCCTATACTCTTTCCCTTGATATATCTGTTGATGAGCGTCATTACCCTTAGCGCCTACGCCATGGACAAGTCGGCAGCGCGACAAGGTAAATGGCGTACTAAAGAAAGTACCCTGCAAATCATGTCATTGTGTGGAGGATGGCCAGGAGCCCTAATTGCACAAAACTGGTTACGACACAAATCACAAAAAGTCAGCTTTAGGATCACACTCTGGTGTACTGTTGCCTTTAACATTGCAGCTTTAATTTGGATTCTATCGCCTTCCGGACAAACATTCTTGTCACAGATCAATCTATAATACCAATCAGTATAAGAAGTTGATCTACTCAGAGTGTTTTTTGGCAAACT
>OJDH01000482.1_pt1 | contig 13226 bp, 9 predicted proteins | sample 1592761 | NCBI WGS metagenome assembly OJDH01 (sample SAMN05416855, study PRJEB24817) | seawater metagenome | isolation source: Sea water | place: Canada:Atlantic | collected 2013-11
TCGAACGAGAGGCAGGGACGCCGAACTGGCCGTTTAACAGGGAAGTTATTGGAAACCGCAGAGCGGCCAGGGATGGCTTCACAGCGTCCCACTGGAGCAGCTAAATGTGAGCATGCTGCAAGCAATAGATAACAACGAAGCTATGCTTATCTGGCAATAATCAAATACCAACTCATCCCAATGAACCCAACCTAGAAATACTTTACACTTGTTATTCGACAAGAAGAAAAGAGGTGTTTGTTATGAACTCAACAACCGTACCAATAATCAGATATCAACATGCAAGAGAAGCAATGTCATGGCTATGTGATGTCATTGGTTTTGACGTTTTCTTAGAAGTCGCTGGCAACGATAACAAGATTGAACATGCGAGACTGACACTTGGGGCGAGTATGGTCATGCTTGCATCTCTTGGACGTGATGGCCTGTTCGAAAGCAAGTTTAAGACTCCTCAGACTGTTAAGTGTAATACCCAATGTACATCTCTTTTCGTCGAAGACCCGAGTGTTATTTATAATAGGGCTCTTGCTGCTGGTGCAAATATGATCCAAGAAATAGAAAGCTTTGAATTTGGTGGTGAAACTTTTATATTTGAAGATATAGAATCCCATATATGGGTTATTACAAGTCACGACCCATGGAAGGTCACATGGTGAAATATATCTATCAATTTGAAGGGAATAAGTATGATTGAAGTAGAAGCGGTCTCCTTTGTGGGTGACAACGAGGCTAAAATTCGTTTAATTCGTAGTACTGTATTTTCAGGTGAGCAAAACGTTGACCCAGCAATAGATTTTGATGGCAATGACTTAACGGCGTTTCACTCATTGATTTTTGTTGATGGTAAGCCTGCCGGTACAGGTCGAATGCTAGCTGATGGACACCTTGGTCGTATTGCTATTTTAAATGAATATCGTGGGAAAGGTTTGGGCTCGAACATTATCGAGTCATTAATCCAAATTGCCGTTGCAAATGGTTATGGGCGCGTTTATCTGGGCTCACAAAAACATGCTATTGAGTTCTATGAAAAGCTGGGGTTTACCCCCTATGGTGATGAGTATGTTGAAGCCAATATTGAACATATCTCAATGGAAAAAGCCTTAGTTTAATGCCTGACTCTATACATCAATGAGGTATTTAATTTAGCTAACAAGCTAAACTAAATACCTTTTCAATCAAATGAATCATTCACAACAATAAATGGCGTTAATTGATTAACTCCATCAACTCATGAATTGTCTTCACTGGGTTGATTTTAGCCCCTAGGCCTTCCATCGATTTATGGTAATTTCGGAACGGAATAAAGATCTCAGTAAAGCCGTGTTGAACTGCTTCTTTCACTCGTGGGACACCACTGTCGATGGGGCGAACATCGCCGTTTAGGCTCAGCTCGCCCATGATGCAAGTCGTTCTTGGCACCACGAAATCATTTAAACTACTGAGTAATGCCGTGACTAAGGCTAAATCGATACAGGTTTCGGACTCATCGATTTTCAAACCACCCACGATGTTGAAATAGGTATCGTGAAAAATCTTAGTCTTAGTGTGTTTGCGCAGTATTCCTGTCAGCATTTTAATTCGGTTCATGTTCAGACCGACACACACTCGTTGTGGAAACTCCCCTTCTGTTTCAGTCGTTAAGCACTGGATCTCTAACAGTAAGTTACGATTACCTTTACGAATACAAGTAATCGTCGCCCCCGCTGATTCAGTGGTAGACCCCGAGAGGAAGATTTCACTGGGGTTATCGACACTGAGCATGCCCCGCTCGGTCATTCTGAAAATACCCACGGTATCGACATCACCGAAACGGTTTTTGTTGGCCCTCAGTGTTCGTATTTGCCCATCGTTACACTCTAAGTGAGTCAAACAATCCACAATATGAATCAAGGTCTGTGGACCTGCTGTTTCATTGTTTTTATTCACATGGGCGACCAAGAACATGGTCACATTATTCTGTTTACAGTATTGAGTCAGCGATTGAGCGCTGCTTTTTACTTGCGACGGAGATCCCGGACTGCCATTGGCTAGCTCCGTAACAACGGCTTGAATAGAGTCGATAACGGCAAACTTAACTTGCTTAGCATCAAGTTCGGCAATTATCGCTTCGACGCTGGTTTCTGCCATCAAGTAAAGATTATCTTCGTTGCAATCGAGTTTGAGACGATTGACTCGATTCTTAAACTGCGACAACGACTCTTCGGCGGTACAGTAGAGTGACGGCATAATCTGAGACATGCGTGAGACAAGATCCGATAACAAGGTGGTTTTACCCGCACCAGGATCACCTGAGATTATATTGACTGAGCCAGTGGTTAAGCCGCCACACAAGACGCGGTCTAACTCGCCGATCCCCGTCAGCATTTTTTCAGCTTCAAACTCTTTTATTTCACTCAGCTTTTTAGAGCCACCACCAACCGCCCCCGCATAGCCGCCCACAGATGAACTTGATGACTTACTCGCGCCTAAGCGGACTTCGGTAATGGTGTTCCACTCTTGGCATGCATTGCACTGTCCCTGCCAACGAGGGAAGTCTTGACCACATTCATTGCACACATATGCTGTTTTATTCTTCGCCATATCTCTTCATAATTGGTATAAAACGGTTTAATTAATAGTAACGAACACCCTGTAACCGAATGCTAAACTGCGGATAAATAGCAGTAGAAACTCACTTGGTTATTTTGCACTCAAATTATGAACATTTTCATGATAGTTAAGTCATAATAATGGCTTAGGGTCGAACTGATTGATATTTGGTATCAAGAAATCCCTGAAACTGCCGACATAAGGTTAGCTAACTACAAGGTTATCAGTCATAGATAGAATTATCACCTCATTAAAGGGATAATAAGACAAGTATAGATAAAGTCATTTATGCCCTAATATTAAGGCTACGGTTCCTGATTTGTCAGCGGCTGACTTTATCTCTTTACTTAATATAGCGTCAAAGAATAACAAGAACATTCCCCTACTAATTTATATGAGTGAGTAATGAGTTTAGACGAACACAGTGCCTTGATTGAACAGCTAAAACCCTTGCTAATGGAACCCGATTTCCAGTCGCTTTTCGACATGTTGACAAAAGATGAATCAAACTCAACCCGTTTTTTACTCAAAATGGAACTGAACCGTATTGCATCAGCTTGCACACGGATCATTGATTTAAGAGATAAGTCCGAACTCCCCTGTGAAGAGGTTATTCAAGGCAGCCGACACCACTACTTAGATGAACCAGCTAGAGAGTGCTTTATTGAGTCCATGGCTTTATACCGTGGCAATTATACTCTTGGGGTTTATGAGCATGTGATCGACACTCATCGACGTCGTAAAATTAAGCTTCAAGAACCTGAACGAGTCACTGACAATTCACTTTTAGAGCCTTTTCTAGCAAAAGGCGTGGTGCTGGGCAGTTACTTCAACCGCAGTGAAGAGAGGATGAATTACAGTATTCGGATCGCCGTATTACAACCTGGAATAATTGAGACTCTGGGAATAACGGTCGATCTCTCTGTCGGAGGCGCACGTATACGTTTGCCTTTAAATCATGGTCTTAACCTCGATAACCCCATCAAGGTAAAACTGCTAGAACTGAGTGAAGAGTATTACTACGAAGAGTTGCAAAAAGGAGTTGATTATCAAATCGTTGATACGCAACACAACTCTGAATACTGCTGGATGCGACTTAAGCGAATAGCGGGGAGTGACGCGCTCGTTGATATGCTATCTAACCTGATTCAGGGCCATAAGTTTAGGTATAAAGTCGACATCAATGATATTTTAGTTGCAGCCATGGGGCTTGGATTTGAGCGCCATTACCTGCCTCATTTGCCCCATCTGCCTCTGTTTGTCGAATCTGAAACTCACGATGAGAATGAAGATAAGAAGTATAGAATCACCCACAAACTTCTCAGTCGGGACAATCAACAACTGCAGTATTATTTTCAGGACGAAAAGGATATCAGTCAGCTGCCGAACATGATCACCAGTGACAGAATTCACGCCCTGATAAACGAACCTGACAATAAAGATCACGGCCTATTTTTCAGCTTTACATTTCACACCAAAGGCCGTGTGTATTTTTATTCAGCAACGTTAGCTGAATTGAAAAAAACCGACCTACTGGCACTATTTTTAAGTTTTGGTTCTCCTAAACCATCATGGAGAACGCTCAAGCTTACTCACCATGCTGTAGACCATAGTAAATCTTATAAATCGAGTTTATTACCTGGCGATGACAGCTGTTACTCAGCCCTTGCAGAGACCCAACTTAAGCGCTTCTCTCATGTACTACAGCTGATCGACTTAACCGATCCTAGTGCTACAGAGCATTACCAAGATTGGAATGACAAGAGCGATAAAAAGGTCAATGAACTCAAGATATTTGGTCAGCCCAAAAAGCTTAAAAACACCATAAAGTTATTGTCGCTGCAGTTCAGTGAACGTCGAAATGAAGCCCGATTCTCATTTAAAACCCAAATAACAGTGACTCAGGGAAAGACCACGGTCACAGGCTTTACCCATGATATCTCGAGTAAAGGATTACAGATTTTATTGGAACACGCTGAAGAGTTCGATACCACGGCAGCACTGCAACTTAGCTTTCCAAAACTGCAAACCATTGCAGGTAAAACCCAACTCAGTCAGCTGCCCTATCGACTGATCCGAACTCGACAATCTGGTGTCAATTTACACCTAGCCGCTGTCATGGGTCACAACCCCCACATTGGTGTCGAGTTTATGAATAAGCTCATCACCAGTAATCGCGATAAACTGGAAAAATTAACCGAAGCCAATAGTGAGATGAAAGAGCTGGCCGACGGCTTGAAAAACTTGCTAATGCGACACTTAGACTCCGTGCCTTACTTTATCGAGAAAACCGTTAAAAGTGCCAAACTCAGTACTTTAGGTGTAGGTACTCATAAAAACGAAATCACAGACTTGTTTGCCGCTTCAGCGTCTCAATCTCTGGAATACAATCTTGAGTCTCTATTAAAAGATGGCCGACTAAAACACGATTTTCTCGATCCCATTCGCACTAAGAATGCGCAGTCTGGTCTCGATTATTTCGAGCTTTATCTGCAAATATCCAGGCAATCTCTAGGGGAAGTCAAAGTACGATGTGCCACTCCTGATGAGATTGGTGATATCGGTGCCAGAGAACACTTTATCAATCAAAGTAATAATTTGGGTCGATTTATGGCATTAAGAGTCTATCGAGGCGTCACGGCAAAGCCAGATCTAGCCTATATCAGAAGAGAGCTAGAATATATTGCGATCCATGCGCATCATAAAGCGAAGCAGTTACAAGAGTTATTGAGAAAAATAGTGGCCGTAGGCGAATTTCTCGACATCACTGAAGAGGTGATACTTAGGTATCCCAACCTTTATCAGGAACTGAATAGCGAAACCAGTAAAGCGAGCTAAGCTCAACCTCCTTCGCTTAATATTCTGAGTTTACGCCTTTAACTTAGCCCTCTCAACTTAGCATCCTAGGCTTGGCAGTTTCACGCTGCCGAGCCGCATTTCCAATGCTTCACCCAACCTTCACTCCACTTTGCCGAACTATCACTAAGCTTCACCTAAGTTAACCCACCTTTAAAGTAAAAATAGGTAGGCTAATACCTTCACCTAACAAATAATACCAATCAGTATAAGGGTACCTAATGAAAAGAGTCCTAACTGCAATATTAATAACTGGCTTAATCCTGACTGGCACTCTTAACGTTAGTGCTAACACCTTAGATAAAAAGCCAATCATCGACGGCTATCAATACCAACATCATTCCAAGGTACTCGCTGAAAACAGACGCTATATGGTCTCACTTCCTGAACGATATCATGTTAACCAACGCCACTATCCAAGCCTTTACATTATTGATGCTGACTTTCAATTTCAGCATGTTTCATCTATCACTAAGCACCTCACTCGCATGGGGAAATTACCACCAATGATCGTCATCGGGATCGCAAACCAAGGGGATGCAGATTACTTGAAAAGTACCACTTGGCCAGATGGTAAAGATGATGCATTCGGTGGCGCGCTGCAGTTTCACTCCTACTTAGCCCAAGAGTTATTACCGACCATAGACGCACAATTTCGAACCGATAACAGAAAAGCTCTTGCAGGCTACTCCCTCGGCGGCCTATTTACCTTGTATAGCATGATGCAGGAGCACACTCCATTTAATGCTTTTTTGGCCATGAGCCCCAGTGCCTGGCATGACGAATATAGTCTGCCTAGCAAGATAGAACCCTTACTAAAACAGCAGAAGTTAACCGCCCCCGTATTTATCTCACTGGCCAACGAAGAAGGCATGGGAGTCGATAAACTCGTTGAAGTATTCGAGCAATCAGCTCCTAAAAAACTCAACTGGCAGTATAAGCATTACCCTAACGAAAACCATTTTACCACCGCCCTTCCAGCACTCTATGATGCACTGCAATTCCTCGCGCCTAACTACGCCATTGATGGCACCGACATGTTGGCCATAGGTGACTATAAACAGGTGTTAGCTCACTTTAGCCAACAACAGCAAAACTGGGCTGGATTTCAGTTTGAGTGGCTTCAGGCTTATCAATTTGCTAAGTATCTGTTTTGGTCAAAGCAGCTAGATAAGGTCGATGATGTACTCAACGCCATCAAACTTCAATTTCCTGAATCCTTAACCAATGTCAGTATTCAACTGGCTAAAGGTTTTAATAAAAAGGGAGATAGTGATCGGGTCGCACAATTGCTCAACAGTGTGCAAGTTGAAGGAAAATCACTGCCCGGTTGGCATAAGCAGATGAGTATCCATCTAGCTAAGCTCGGTAAACCTGAACAGGCTAAGAAGCATCAAAAGATAGCGATTCAATTAGCCAAAGATCTTCAACTTGAGAGCTGGGAAGTGTGGGAGCTTAAATAAAACAGCTCAAGATAAAACCATAAACCATAAAAAAATGCCCAAGGATTGACTTGGGCATGTTCATTTAACGTTAACAGATCTTAGCTGACTTACATTAACTGATGTAGCTTTGTCCGGCATAAACCACAAAGTGTCTCAGTGCGAGTACGCCAAGAATGGTGCTACACGATACCGTGATTAAAAAGCCTTTGCTGTGACGCCATGACTTAGGTGCTAACGTGCTAGCAAGTACGGGGACCACTAAGCCTAAACCAACAACACCAATCCAGAACACACTCGCCCACGTACCCGTTGTTATCGCCGCTGTCGCCGCTTGCGCTGCTGGGCCAGAGAAGTTAAGACCCACGAACAACAACACTAAACATAAGGCTTCGTTAAAGGCCACTGGATACTCGATACGATGAACCTGTTCGATACAGTCAGACTCTTTTTTACTGAAGAACAAGGTTGCCACCAAAATGTTACCCGCAGAGCCCACTGATAAGGCTGATGCTAAAAACAGAGCTGGTAATACTGCCGTGTTTAAAATTGGGTAGCTAATCAAGGCTGAAAGTAAGAAACCGGTATAAACACCGACACCAAGGGCTAGGGCGAAAATAAGCTTATTAATGCTATTTTCCAACTGGCGACACACTTTCAATGTACCAGCAAGCCAAGGTGCGTAATGAAGCACTTGTTTTTCAAATACAACTGCGGCAAAAACAAATACTAGCGGGATATAAACCAGCAGTGCAATCACGCCCCACGCCATCACTGACGTCAGGTTGTAGTTGAGCAGGATGTGATAAAACTCAAAAGGTTTAGTCAAATCCAGCACCAGCAGTGCCATGCCTAAACTGATTGCTACTGGGCCAATAACCGCAGCGGCCTTAATCACAGGTAAACCTTCTGTCGGTTGACCACGGCTTTGTTTGTACCATTTAAGCCCAATAGCCACCAGCATAGAGCCTGCTGATAAGCCCGCCATAAACAAGTAAACCGCAATGATCCAGTTCCACACTACCGGATCGTATTGCTCCATCGAACCCCAGATATTGTTCATGCTTTGATCCCTCCTTTACGGCTAGGAATACGATAAACCCTTGGCTCAGTGCCTAGATTTACCTTTTGTTGGTAGTGCGGTTTGGTGTCTAACAATTTGCGTACTTCTGATGTCATATCATTGGCATCACCAAAGGTTAATGCTTGAGTTGGACATACCGTGACGCATGCTGGCTCTTCACCGCGGGCTAAACGCGTATCTTTACAGAAGTCACACTTGTCAGGCACACGGGTTTCAGGATTGATAAAGCGCACTTTATACGGGCATGCAGCAACACAATATAGGCAACCAACACACTTATCCTCGTTAATTGACACGATGCCGTCATCATTAATGTAAGCCGCCCCCGTTGGGCACACTTTAACGCAAGGTGCATTTTCACACTGCTCGCACGAAACGCGATTATATTTAAAATGTAGGTGTGGGAAGTTGCCGTACGGTCCCTCGATTCTAACCTGAATTCGAGTCACCGAATCAGGCACATTGTTTTCACTACGGCAAGCCACGTTACACGCTTGGCAGCCAATGCACTTGTTTTCATCGTGCACGAGAACATAACGCTTAGTCATAATTAACTCCGATTAAATCTTGGCAATCTTGACACCGGTGGTATGCAGGTTCATACCTGTCACCGGAGACGTCACATGAGGAAGTAAGTTACCGCAATGCACACCTTTACCGGTTGCACGGGCAAGCTCTTTATTCTTTGAACCGCAGCCCATATAAGCGAAAACTGTATCAGGACGAATACCTGGTGTGACCAAGGCATGACCCTCTTCACTGCCGGTATCGTTATAGATCCGAATCTTGTCGCCACTTGAAATATTCAATAGACCCGCTGTGATCGGATGGATCCATAACGCGTTATCAGACATTAAGTTGGCCAGCATCGGCACGTTCTGAGTAGCAGCATTGGTATGCACCGCCACTTTGCCTTGAATAAAGAACAGCTCATCGGCTTTCTTCATGGTGACTTCGCGGTAGCGGATAACCCCTCGGCCCGGCGCCATCCTTTCAACCTTGTCAGAACTCAACTCAATCTTGCCTGACGGGGTTTTAAAGCTTAACTGGCTAGCGTATGTGCCATCAGCATCGACCGCTTTTGCATTGGGGTATGTCGCAACAAAATCCCTTACCATACCGCGTTCACGCAGCATCAAAGGTTTACCAAAGCTAACGAAACCTTCCTCTTTAATTTTTCTGAGTAAATTCACATCACGCTGTACTTGGAACAGCTGCAATGTTTCCATGTTTTCCCAAGGGAAAAACTGCCCTTCACCCATCTCAGTCGCAAGCTCTTTCCAGATAAGCCAGCTTGGCTTAGTATCACCAATCGTTTCAACCACGCGTTGACGCACATAATAAGCAGGATTCTTGCTCGACTTATCGGCGATCTCTTCATCACGCTCAAGGTAAGTTGACTCAGGCAAAAAGATATCGGCATAAGCAGCTGATTCACTGATGTAGATGTCACACGCCACCACAAAATCAAGCTTTTGCATTGTTTTAACGACGCGTGCTCTGTCTGTCATGGTTTGCATTGGATTGGTGCGGCTCATAACCCAAGCACGCAGTTGGTATGGCGTCGCTTCTAAAGTCGCATCTAGAATCGATTGATAAATCCCGCCAGAGGACCATGTTAAGGCATACTGTTCATCGACCATATCAATGCGCTTTGCAGTGATTTTTGGCATACCTTCAACACCAGGTTTCGCTAAAGTGGGTGCGACTTTATCGCCAGCAAATTTGTTGTAACTTGCCGCCTTTTTGCCAAAGTACAACCCGCCTTTACGCTCAATGTTACCCACTAGCACGTTGGCAGCATATAGCGCACGGCGCATCTCAAACTCTTCAGTGGTAAACGATGAACGGTGTCCAAAATCCACGAGTGCATGGGGCGCTGCTGCGGCGTATTCGTGCGTAATGCGGCGAATATCTTCAGCTGGAACATCACTGACCGACTCAGCCCACTCAGGCGTGTAAGCCTTAACTTCTTTGGCAAAGTCTTCGAAACCAGACACATACTGCGCGACGAAGGCTTTGTCGTATAAATCATCAGCAATCAAGGTATGACAAATAGCCAATGCAACCGCGACGTCAGTCCCCGGCTTAATTGCGTACCACTCATCGGCTTTATCAGCCACAATCGAGAAGCGTGGCTCAAATACCACCAGCTTAGCGCCCTTCTCCATTTGTGCATTCATCATGCCTCTGGTCTCAGACATATTAATGCCTTCGTAAAGATTATGACCAAAGTTAATGATGTACTTAGAGTTACTTAAATCGCGCTTAATTTTGCCGCCAAAAATGGCTTTAGCCGCGATGACATAACTGCCCGGACACGTTGATGCGTGCGTAAAGGTATTCGGGCTGCCAAAGGCTTTGGCTAGATGAAACAGATGGCCTGATAGTGAGCCTGATTTAGATGAGAATGCCACGGCTTCTGCGCCATGTTCTGCTTTAATCTTATTAAGATTTTTGGCAATGATGCTGTAGGCTTCATCCCACTCAATCTCTTGCCAGTTACCTTCACCACGCTCACCAACACGCTTTAACGGTTTCACAATTCGTTGCTTATCATAAAGCTGGCTGTGACCAGCACCGCCGCGAGCACATACAGCTCCGCCAAATGATTTGGCGTTCTTGTTACCCAAAATAGACACGTTCTTGCCGTTAACAACACGTGCAGAGATCGGACAGCGGGTTGAGCACATTTCACAAATGCTTGCGACAGACTCTGCACTACCCTGTAGTTCAGAATGTCCAAGGGCAGCTAAAGAACCTGGCAGCGTTGCTAATGCGCAAGTCGCTGTGCCAGCTCCGGCCCCTTTGATAAAGGTTCGCCGATCTAATTTCATGATAAATCTCCAATGACGGTAGTGCTTAGGCATAACAGCTAGCGATATAGCGCCCCTTAATCACGGTAGGTAATCAAGGTCATTCCTAAGGTTTTCATCATTGTTATTGAGGCGAGTGAAAGTAGATATTGTGGTAAACCACATACTGATAAAGTGTTGTAGCCGTTTGTGAAGCAGTTCACAGTTCGATTTTCAACCAACACAGGTTTGAATATCTGTATATTGTGGTAAACCACATAACGAAGAAAATTGTCTCTTTTTGCTAGCTGCGGCATGTTTTGGGAATACATTGTGCGCCTACGTAGGTGCACAATGTATAGAGGAAAATCCAATGCTGGTGATTGCTGAGGAGTACTAATTATTGTATCGCTTGTTCACTGCCCCGCTTCTTTAAGCTCAATGAGGCAACGCATCCAGTTTCATTATCAGAGCGATTACTCAATGTAAATCGCCCCTCATGCTCATTCATCACCTCATTGCATATTGCTAACCCCAAGCCTAAACCATCTGCTTTGGTGGTATAAAAGGTGGCCATCAAAGTCTCAGCTCCCAGCGCAAGACCGGGGCCATTGTCTTTGATTAATATATTGACCTGATACTCTTTAAAATCTAACTCTATCTGAATTTTACCTGTGCTGGCATTGGGTGAATCAGCAATCGCATCAAGGCTATTTTTAATCAAATTAATCAGCACCTGAAGTAAGCCGACACGATCAGCGGTAATAAAAAATGGCTCACCTTTAATCTGAGTACTCACTTGAATATCACGTCTGGCAAGCTCAAGCCTCAACAGCGCAAGGCTCTCCTCCACTAAAGTGAGAATATTCACATCAAGCATGACCGCTTCACGTCGTTTCAATAAACCTCTTATTCGATGAACCACCTCACCCGCTCGGGTCGACTGGTTATGAATTTTCTCAAGCAACTTAATACACGCGTCAACATCCGTTTCTTTTTTCCCCTGCAAGCGCATAATCCCCCCTTCGCTATAACTAGTGATAGCGGCGATGGGTTGATTTATTTCATGGGCAAGGCCAGCACCAATCTCACCAATAATAGATGCACTTTGCAGGCGCTCTAACGCAATGGCTTGTTGCTTTAACTGACGTTCGGTTGCGATTAGCGATTCACTTTTTTGATGAAAGCGATATTCAATCCAAAGGTGGTAAACCGTCGCCACTAAGAAGATGAATATCGATAAAATGCCCCAATGACGATTATCATCCAGCCAGTTCTTAACGATCTCCCAGCGGCTGCTATCGGGAGACGCAACCCCTAACTCATTAAACAGCTGAATAACAGCCAACTGGCTAATTGGCGAAGTCCACCCCATTAATTGCGCCGTAACGGCAGCGGGATCATCGACAGGCAGATCCATTAACGCTTGGCTAATCTCTTTACTCAGCTCTGAACTCACACTTTCTATCGCGGCAAAAGACCAATTCGGATAAAGGTTGGTACTGCACTGGCATTCGATATCTTCGGGACGGCTAGGGTTTAGCACTCGAAATTCAGCACGATTTAACACACCACGGTCAACCATGTCCTCTAACGTACATAAGGGAGTAATTGCCGCATCAACATTGCCATCTCGCACCTGGTATAACAGTGGGTCTAAAGGAAAACCGAGAAACTTAACTTGGCCAAAATAGTTAACTGGATCCATGCCAAGTCGATGCATTAACCCCACCGTTGCTTGATATCCGCCAAGTGCATGGGGATCACTTGCTGCAACCACTTTACCTTTTAAATCATACAAGGTGCGATAGTCGCTATCAGCCTTCACAATTATCGCCGAACCTATGGCAGAGGTTGTACCATGATGGCGCTTTGAGCGCATTGTCGCTAGCCAAGACAAAGGATATTGATTCGATAAATACAGGTATTGTCCCGGATTAGTAATAATGAATTGAATTTGACCTAGCTCCATGGCCAAGTTCAATGCTTCAAAATCCCCTGGATAAACATGAAATTGAGCACTGGGTACATGTTTATTAAGATACTCCATCATGGGAGTCCAACGCTCTATCGCCTGTTGATGCCCCCAATTAGCCAGCACACCGACATAAAACTGTTGTGGCTTTGCCAACACTGCTGATGAGAAAAACAGCACGATGATGCACATTATAATCCGAGACAAGGTTGTTCCTAAAGGAGTGGTTGATCCGCATCAGCTTACGCTAGGTCCTTGTTATTACAGCGTGATGCAATTCATGCTTTACAGAAAATAGTTCGCTAAAATTAGCAAATTGAGATATTTATCATTTATCCCCTGCATCAATATGAGAAAACCCAGTGCAACAAGAGATCAACGGCCCCGTTTATTTAGTCGATGACGATGACGCCATTATCGATGCGATCAGCTTTTTAATGGAGGGTTACGGCTACTCTCTAATCAGTTTTAATACTGTCTCTTAT
>OJDH01000483.1_pt1 | contig 13212 bp, 11 predicted proteins | sample 1592761 | NCBI WGS metagenome assembly OJDH01 (sample SAMN05416855, study PRJEB24817) | seawater metagenome | isolation source: Sea water | place: Canada:Atlantic | collected 2013-11
GCCGAGACTATAGGGATATACTCGTGTCGTGTCACTGAAGTAGCTGCACATACCCTGCTGGAGGCAATAAACAACCATGAAGATACGACGTTCAAACACATCTCCCAATACCAATCCTGCCAGAGGCTAAAATAAAAAATGTAACCACCTTCATTTGAAGGCTAGCCAATTTTGGGGCAGAAATGAGTTACGAAACTCCAGCAAAAAAGCTAAATCGAAGAGAAAAATTAGCAGGTGTAGATGCAGCTACGAGTTTTGGCAGCATGGAAGCTGCCGTAAAGCCCACAGGGATGTGCTTGAATAACATCCTTGTCTAACAGCCAGTTCGGCATCCTTGCCTCTCGTTCATAACCTCATGGCTACGCCATATTCACCGTCTCGCAGAACCCTCTCAAAGAAATAGTGCACATACCACGCTGGAGGCGATAGATCATGATGAAGGTAAGACCTTCAACAACCTGCCTAATATCAAACCAGCCTAAAGCAAAAGAAGAAAATGTAATCAGCCTTCATTCGAAGGCAAGGTAACTTTGTTATCCCCAACTTCATATCGATAATGCCCTGTGATTTGATAATCAAACAGCATATCTTCAAGTATTGGGCCTGAACCGATATTGTGTACCACGTAAGGCTTTTCTTTATCACCAACGCCTTGGTTAACTATAATGCCGATATGTGGAAGATTACCTGGTAGCATCCAAGTCACAATATCCCCTGAACGGTATGATTTGCCATTCTGGCTAATTGGCAGTACCACACCATGACGTGTAAAAAAGGTTTGCAGATTTGGTACACGACGATGATCAATATTGCTATCAGGACGTGATAACCCCCATATTCTTTTTGATGGATATTCGGAGAAGTTTGCCAGCATATCCTCATGAACTAACGCTTGAAGATCTACGTTCAATTGCCGGTAGCTACGAATAATGACATCGGTACATACACCAATATTTGCAGGAACATCGCCATTGGGATAGCTGATGCTATGGTAAGCACCATCATACCTCACACTATGCTTGGTTCTTTCTAAAGCCGCATCAACCAAGTCTGGAGCTGATGCACCTGCATAAACCGTGGGGGAGCATAGTAAAGCCAATACTAGTGTTAGCCGTTTCATGATGGTTCCTCAAATAGTAGGTTTTAACTATATAAGTCCATGCTGCTTTATATTCCCCCTAAATTGCAAATCGTTCACTCTGGATCAAACGATAAACACATCACCCAACCCCTAAACTCAGCCAGAAATTAAAAATCAAACCAAGAAAAATGTAATCAGTCTTCATTCAAAGAACTGTTTATAAACCTCCTAAGGTGAGCTTCATAGGGTCTAATAGCACCTCTAACTCCCCTCGTGGAATATCAGTTTCCTCTTCGGCTACATCGAGTACTGGTCGACCCTCCTTGTAGGCTTTCTTGGCAATGTCGGCGGCTTTGGCATATCCAATTATCGGGTTCAAAGCGGTGACTAATATGGGGTTACGCGCCAAGGCTTTCTGCAACTGCTCCTCATTGACGGTGAAAGTGGCTATCGCTTTGTCTGCCAATAGATAACTGACATTGGCGAGTAGATTGATACTCGACAGCAGGTTGTCGGCAATCATAGGTAACATGACGTTCAATTCAAAATTACCTGACTGGCCACCAATGGTGATTGCGCTGTCGTTACCGATAACCTGTGCGGCGACCATCGTGGTGGCTTCAGGGATCACTGGGTTCACCTTGCCAGGCATGATTGATGAACCTGGCTGCAACGCTTGAAGTTCAATCTCACCTAACCCTGCTAATGGCCCTGAGTTCATCCAACGGAGATCGTTAGCTATCTTCATCATCGACACCGCCGTGGTTTTTAGCTGCCCCGACAAGGCAACGGCGATATCTTGAGTGCCTATGTGACTGAAAAAATTGCTCGCGGGGGTAAAGGGTAAACCGGTTGATTCACCGAGCAGACGAGTAAACTCGGCGGCGAAATCCTTGTGGGCATTGATGCCGGTTCCCACCGCTGTGCCTCCCTGTGCGAGGCTGTGTAATTTAGGTCTTATCCCATCTATCAATTCGATATTTTGCTCTATCTGACTCGCCCAGCTCAACAAGCTTTGACTCATACGCACGGGCATTGCATCCATCAGATGAGTTCGCCCTGTCTTCACATGATGATCCACCTCTTGGGCTTTTTGCTTAATTACTGTCAACAGATGCTTAAGGGCGGGTAAAAGGTGTCCCTCTAGCTCCATCGCTGCGCTGATATGAATACAAGATGGAATGATATCGTTGCTGCTTTGACCATAATTGACATGATCATTCGCACCGACGGCTTGCCCCGCTATTTTAGAAGCTAGAGTGGCCAAGACCTCATTCGCATTCATGTTCGAGCTTGTACCTGAGCCAGTCTGAAACACATCAACAGGGAAGTGTTGCATCATGTTCTGATCGTTAAGCAGTTGACTCACAGCAGCAGAGATAGCGTCGGCCATCGTTTGTGGTAACAAGTCTAATTTGGCATTAGCTTGAGCCGCAGCAGACTTAGCCATGAGTAGGGCTTTAATAAAGGCCTTAGGCAAAGTTCGACCACTGATAGGAAAGTTATTCACTGCTCGCTGTGTTTGGGCACCATAGAGTGCATCAGCCGGAACCTGAAGCCCACCCATGCTGTCTTTTTCAATACGTGTATTCATGATCTGTCTATCCACCCTAATTGCCGTTTGATATGCATAGCACTATTTTCGGAGAGCCACTTCATTGCGCTAAACCTGGCTTAAAGAACTCGCTCGTCACTCTTAACTCATAGAAGAGCTTTTCTAACTCTTGCTTTTGAGCGTCACAGTCCACCAGCCTCGACAACACACTCAACGGCTTATAGATGTTATCTAAACACCAAAGTCGCCAGTGGCCTGCAAGCATGTCATCAGATAGAGTATCGAGCAATAATCGGTACTCTGCGACATGAAGAGACCAAGCCGCATGCTTACATGCGCCCATCAAAGCTTCCTCCATGGAAAACCAGATCAACACCAAACTTGGATTATCAACCTCTTCAGCATGCCGTATCTTATGGCGCAGCACATTAATCGCAGGATCTTGACGTTCAAATTGTGGGAAGCATTGGCACATACAAATCACTTAATGAGAATAACAACTAATCTCATTAAGTGGTTTTACGTATGATATGTCAACGATATTTACTCTACTAACAAGCTTTTGAGTATCGCTTCGATTTAGCACTTTCAGGTTTAGCACCACTGTAACGAGAATGAATGAGGGCTAAGGCTCTTACTCATTGAGGGGGATTAGGCAATAAAAAATTGATAACCACTTAACTTGTAACGTCATCAAGCCTACTTTGTAGCTCATCGCCTTCAACAAGATGAATATTTGTCGTGTAGTAATCCAGACTATATTCAATATTTAACGAAAAATATAAGCTTTGTTTAAGATGAGCTTTTATCGCCGTTTCTATTTCACGGCTTAAATTTTGGGTAAAAACATTATCTCGATGGGGTTTTGTGAGTAACGATACTGTGACAAGCACATGGCTGTATTTATACTGGGAGCAAGGGTAAGCTCTTGATTTACACTCCCCTGCGCTCATGTCGTTTTGATTGATGGTTTTCTCGACCGCATCAAAGATCTTGTGGGTATCGATGTCTAAATTGTCAGAATATTTAATTTCTACGTGAGGCATACAAATAGTTTCCTTTGCTGCATGACGCCCTAATAATGGGCAAAAAATTGTTGGCTAAAATGTTGAGGAACGAAAACGGCCAACTGATTTTTGTCCTTATTTATTAGCTTGTTAGGCATTACTTTAGCGTAGACTTCATTTTTGTATATGCCGTCAGGGCTAGTTTCGTTTCAGCTTGAAGCCCCTTACTTTCCATAAACCCAAATGAGTATATTTGTTTGGTTGATACTTTTTGAAAAACAAACCAATGAATTACACCCATTGGTGAATTCCTAAAATACTCAACAGAATTATATTTATCAGTATTTAGCTCGTATATGGTCATCTCATCAGAGTAACCGCCAATACTCTGATTTAGTTTCTCATTTTTCTTAAAGTCATCTAATGTCTGATTTTTCGATTCTATTCTAAATTGAATACTAACAGAGAATGGGGGTTCACCGGCCTGAAACACTAATGATAATGGCTCTTTACGTGAATTTTTAGCATTATATTTAAGTGAACCAATATCAAAACTTATATTACCTGTTTTGTACTCAAACACTTCAGCATTTACTTGAACCGTAGTTAAAGCAAAAACGACTATTACAAAAATCCAAATTTTCATTGAAACTCCATTAATGCCTAACAGCTTATTCAATCGCAGCAAGATAATATCATTAGCCTTTATTGGAAGACCGACTTATTCCTTGTGCTCTTCTTTATGAGACTTGGCGTACCAATTAGCAAAAGGTTGGGCGGTTAACCCGTGGGCTAAAATGCTCATGAGTACGGTCAAAGTCACGACAGCGTAGATAGTTTCATACCCTTCCATGGTTCCAATTTTATGGACAACGATTAATACATACAGGATTGAAGCGATGCCTCGCGGGCCAAACCATGCAATGAACGCCATGGTAGCCAGATCCAATTTAGCACCAATCAAACAGATCATCACAGGCAGTATTCTCAGCACAGTCAGGCTTAAAAATGCATATAAGACAACGTCGAAAGTGATGTAAGGCAAGGTGATCGGAACAAAAACCAAGCCAAACAAAAAGAAGCTCATGAGTACAAATAGCTCGCCTTCGGTCTCGGTAAAATCTTCAATATGTTGTCTTGTCTTCTCACAGGTATTCCCCGCATACAAACCTGCAAAAAAGGCAGCGATGAATCCATTTCCACCAAATGACTCAGCCAAATAGAAAGACAAAATAGCTAACGCTATGGGAATGAGGTTTTCGTAACTCAGCTCCATCCAGCGCTTCTCTACAGACTTCATGGTCAGCTTAGTGCCTAAGTAGCCAACGGCTCCGCCAACCAAGGCACCAAATATGATCTGTTCAACCACATAGCCCATCCAGCCGTTATCTTGGGCTTCTGTTAAACCACTAAGAATCATTGCAACCGCAGTCAACACGATGGGAAACACGATGCCGTCGTTTAAGCCACTCTCAACGTTAATACTCAAGCGGATCCTTTCTGGCACTTTAGGATCGGTTACCACAGCCTTACCCAATGCGGCATCGGTTGGCGTCAGCAATAATGCCAGCAGTAGCAGATAAGTCAGCGGCTCTTCAGGGAAGATAAGCGTGGCAACATAAGTTCCAACCACAATGGTGATAGGTAAACCGATAAATAACAGACGAGCAGGAATTTTCCATGATTGCTTTAACAACTTAAAATCCAACAAAGCAGCATCGGCGAACAACACCAGCACCAAGGCTATCTCGACGATTATTTTCACAAAGCTAGAATCAACTTCCACCTGCGTAAGATTCAAACCTAAGGGCGAAAGTAGTAAGCCAAAACTAGTAAAAACCATTGGGCCTGAGATATTAAGTCGAGATAGAGCTTTAGAGATATAGCCATAAAGCAATACCAGCAAGGCAATAATCAAAATTACGATATGGTCGTCCATGTTCACCTTTGAAAACGATACAATGCTATTGAATTTACGTTGAATTTAAGCAGTTACAACTTCAGGGGCATAGATTAACAAATATGCGCTGACTTAGCATGTGCTGAATACCAGCAACGAGCCACTCCGACATTAATATACGTTCATTAAAATTTCCCCTTTCGACGTTTGAAATCACTGTGGGTCTCGTCAATAACACGATGTCATTGAGGCTAAGTGGCCAGAGAACAATGGCGTGCAATGATCAAATGTTAAGCAGTTACCGTACGACAAGTTGTTTAACCATTAAAAAAACTATATTGTTATTATTAAGTTAAAGTTTAGTGGTTTTAAATCGTATCTAAAAAACTACGATGTACTAATGTTTAACTTGTATATGTAAAGGGCAAACTAGTCGAAAGGCTAAGACGCAAAGCTACCGGTTTAAGGGTTTTTAAAACCTATGACAGCGGGGCCACCATAGCTTTATTAACAGTTTTGAATGGATCATCACTGTCTATATTTTTTCTGCTTGGTTGCAGCCCTTTTCGTTAATAATTTCTAACGAATAGGATATAAAACATGACAAATAAAATACTTTCCTTAGCTTCTTCGGAAAAGCACCAATCCTCACCTCTTCACTCACGCGTAAAAACCACTTATATCGCCAGCATTGTGGCTAGCCTTTTAGCTTCAGGCACTGTCTACGCGACTGAACAAAGCATTGAATCCACCACAGCACCAGCGAATTTACAGGTGTTTAATAACAATGATTTCCCCAGTGATTTAGAAGGCAGTTTAGCTGCATCGGTATCGTTTGCTCAAAGCCAAATTATGCCATCAAAACATGGGGTAGAGGGAGATGTTCAACCCTATTTAGCAGCCCTGCGAACCACATTGCTGATGTTCAAACCCAAGCAAAAGGATCTCAATACAGCAACACCACTGAGTGTTACAGCGACGAATAGCCAAGGTCAGTTTCTGGGTACTATGCGCCTCAACCCGCCTAACCAACTACCTAAAACCGTTTATGCCATTGACGGAGCGCCTGAAGGTGAACTTGATTTTACTCCGGTAGCAGGAGTCTCAACCGTCATTCATTCAGCTTCAGAAATCGCTAAACTCAATGACCCTAGCGCCGCGTATTTACAGGCAAGTCTAACCGCCAATAATTTAGTCGAAATCATTACCGCTAATGGTGTGTGGACCCGGGATATTTATTTGCCCAATGCAGCATCAATGGCAGATAAAGTCGTCAAGGTGACCTCAAGAGCTGGATACTCATCGACCATAAAGTACAGCGATCGCTCTACCGTTCTGACAACAGGAAACACACTGGTATTTAAATATTTAAGTGGCCAATGGATCCTTGAAGGCGAATTAGAGAACAACAAGTTAGTTTACGCCGTTGACACTTGGAGCCTCAAACTGCCACCAAACTGGATTCAACCTGGCATGACGATGCAGTTCTCTCATGGTGAGCTATCAGGCAAATTAAGTGACGTAAAAGTTGGCGCGCCTTCAGAGTTACTTATCCACACCATTGATGTCGGAATGTTAACTGAGCCCCGTGACGATTTTCACTTTGCCAATGATGGCTTAGCACAACGTGAATATTTCCAAACGGTGCCAGTGAGCCGCATGACGGTTAGCCAATATGAATCTTTGTACTTACCTGAAGTGATGTTGCCAAACGGCACCTTACTGACTGACTTCGATCCAAGCACTGGTGGGTGGCACAGTGGCACAATGCGTCAACGAATTGGTAAAGAGCTCATCTCTATCGGTATTGATAACGCCAATTACGGGATCAACAGTTCCATTGGTGAAGGCGAAAGTGGCCATCCCTATTTAGCCTCACAATTAGCGGCTCATAACACTCGCGGTAATTATGAAAATGGAGTAGTCACTCACGGGGGATCCGGTGGTGGAGGGATAGTGACGTTAGACTCCTCTTTAGGTAATGAGTTTAGCCACGAAATCGGGCACAACTTTAACATGGGTCACTACCCAGGTGGTTTTGATGGTTCGATTCACCGCCAAGCAGATGCCGTGAACTCCACTTGGGGTTGGGATGCGGATCTGAATAAGTTTATTCCGAACATGTCAGCTAAGAAAAGTAATCAAAGCGCGTGCTTAAATGGCATGTGCCAAGCCCCCTTCGAGGGTCGCTCATTCGGTTCAGACTCCATGGCTGGCGGTGCTCCCATGTCGATGATGAACCGATTCACGCTCTACACGCCTTATACTGCAGCCAATATTCAACGTAACTTAGAGTCTAAGATCGTTTTTTCAGCCGATTCCAATACTGGTTTTAAAAAATGGGATCCTGCCACTGAAACAATGACTGACTATCAACACCGAGTGATGGATGGAGAGCAGATAAATGCATCAATCGACCATTTATCAGAAGCCTATCTTGCGGATTTATTTAATGACCATGCGTTAGTTAATATTGGGATGTATAACGGGAATTGGGCAAAGAACATCAACCTCCCCGTCGCTTCTGAGCTTAACAAAGGCCGTGCTATCACGATAAACCACAAAGCGGGTTACAACAGTTATCTACACATCAATGACACGTCGGTTCTTATCTACAATGGCTTGAACATATCCTATGTCTCTGACGGCATAACATGGAATGAAGCAGAGGCTCCTGATCTGACCATAGCAAAAGCGCCCACTTCCTTTGGTATTCCTATCACCACGCTTGTGGGTTATTACGATCCCCAAGGGATATTGCCTAGTTACATTTACCCCGCCCTGCATGGTTCATACGGTTTTACCTACAACAATGACAATGAGCGCCTAACAGCAAATGATTGTCAGCTAAATGTAGAGACGGGTAATGGCCAGCCTTTGAACTTTAAGCTGTCAGCCGTTCGCATCAACGGTACTACCATGAACAAATTCCATGTGAATATACCTGAAGCGGAGCAGCCACAACGTGCAGCCATTGTGTGCAAAGGAGACACCTTAGTCGCAAAATTAATTGACCCAGTTAAGACTTCGTTGTCTTACACGGTGAATGGCTATGATAAAGATGAAACCTATCATCAATGGGGAGACTTTGATCGAATTGGCACAGTTGGCGATCTGTACGTCTACGACAATCCTTACAATGGAGATAAGGAGTTATTCAAACTATCTGGATTAGGCAGCGACGCCCGCTATTGGTATTTCCCAACCAATAAAACCAACAATCGATTCTGGACATATATCTCCACCATCAATTAAGTTTTCGTTAGCTTTTATAATGGCCAATAGCCCATCGCTACTGGCCATTTTTATTTGTGACCACCAGCGATAAATCACTATAAAAGCAAAACTCCCAAGCTTCACCACTGAGGACACGGAGAGAATCAAAAGCTGATCACAACAACTCAAGCCAAATCGAAGCGAAGCGAAACTCTTGCTTTAAATCATCAGATGTAGATGCGGCTGTGACCGTCCGTGACATGGCCGCTCCATGACATCCATGTCACCTCGGCATTTGTGAATCCATTCACATCAGATGCGGCCGTAAAGCCCACAGGGATTGTGCTTTCGGTGTCTCACAGAGGTATCTGCACATTAGCTCACCGCAGGTGGTAAGTAACAATGAAAGGTTCGACTTAAAACGAACCTCCCAATACCAATTCAGCCAGACGCTAAAACCTAAACCAAACCCTAAATCAAAACCAAAAATGAAAATGAAATCAGCCTTCATTCGAAGGCCTCCCGCTTATGGTGTCACGATATTAAACACGCCTTTAGGTTTATCAAGCAGTCCAAAGAAGCTAACCAGATCCAATTTGCTGCCCTCGATATTTAGCTCATCGGAAAATAGAATATCCGATGCGCTAGCACTGCCGATGATGATATCGACAAACAGTTCATGACTAATATTCAACGTTGCATTCGCTTGTGGGTTTTTCGGTGCTTTTCTATGATTTAATACGGCGTTTTTCAGCTCTAACACATAGTTCTCATTCAGATCCGTAAAGTGGATATTCAGTAAAAACTCCTCTCCAAAAGCCTCTGGCCCTATGACTCGTGACGCCATAGATTGCATGAAGTTCTCAACTGGCGATCGCAGTAAGATCTGTTTCATCGACACCAGATCGATGCCTTTCTCCGGGCTACCATTACGTAATTCATATGCTGCAGAGAGATACACATCTCGCCAAGGAGCAGACTCGGCCTGATAACCTAACTGATCATAGGTGTTAGCCAATAACGCTTTGGCCGCACTATTGTCGCTGTCAGCAAACACCAAGTGATTGAGCAACTCGGCGGCCCAACGGTAACCTCCTTCTAAGTAAGCCGCTTCAGCGTGCTTTAAGACCGCGTCAGCACCTCCCATCACTGCCACATACTTAACTGCGGCGCTTTCTTCAGGCAGAGGGTCTAAATTCACAGGGTTGGCGTCATACCAACCAAGATAAGCTTGATAAACCGCTTTGGCGTTGTGTTTGGTCGTACCATAGTAACCTCGACTCGAAAAAGTATTCGATAACGAAGGCGGCATCTGGATCGCTTCTGCTATCTCACTCGGCGTCAAACCAGCATTGAGCATGCGCACCGATTGGTCATGGATATATTTATAGGTATCTCTTTGCTTCTCGAGGAAATCATCAATCGCTTCTCCTCCCCAAATAGGCCAATGATGGCTGCCAAAGTAGACCTTAGCCTCTCGTTGACTCATTAACGCCTCATCAATTGAACGACTCCACTGCAACGCATCTCTGACTTTAGCGCCCCTTAGGGTATAGAGGTTATGCATGGTCTTAGAGACCAGCTCTGCTCCACAATAGGCTTCTTGCTCGGGAAGGTAGAAAGTAAACTCGGCAGGGGCTTCTGAGCCAGATACAATTTGGAAATCGAATTGAACCCCATCGATTTGATGTGACTCATCGATTTCAACCGAAATCGTTGGCGCTAAAATACCAAAGGTACCAAAAGCAGGCTCTTTGCCTAGGCCTGAATCGATATGCCCTCTTTCGTTGCGGGGCAGACGTTTACCGTACATAAACATTGCACGGCGAACCATGGCGGTGCCCGCCATCACATTCTCACTGGTTGCCTCATGCATAAATCCTGCAGGGGCGACAATATCAATGCCAGCCAACTCTGTTTGAATATCCCCTTTAAAAAGCCCTAAAGCGCCGCCGAAGTGATCCATATGGCTGTGCGTGAACACGATGGCAGAGATGGGTTTTTCACCCAGCTCTTGATTCACAAATTCAATAGCGACTCGGGCAGTTTCAGCTGTTGTCAGTGGATCAACGATGATCCATCCCGTCTTACCTTCAATAATCGTCATATTGGCCAGATCGAAACCGCGGATCTGATATACCCCTTTGGTCACCTCAAACAAACCTTGAATGTTATTAAGGCTAGCCTGTCGCCATAGACTAGGGTTTACGCTCGTCGGCGCTTCCCCTTCAATAAAGTCATATTCGGGTGTATTCCAAATCGTCTCCCCTTGTGATCCACTGACGTTAAGATCTGGAAGACTGGCAATGAAGCCACGCTTTGCATCAGTGAAGTCTTGGGTATCTTCAAAAGGTAATTGATCTAACACCTGACGATTAGCATCAATGGTATAGCTCGATGCAGCAGAGAAACCGCTTGCATCTATGCTCGTTAGCTCGCTCCCACTTATCGGCGTATGATCTGGCTGACAGCCCACCAAAAACAAACCCACACTGCAGGGAAACAGTAATCGACACAGAGTATTAGCCCTTATGGTCCCTATTCTTTTTTGGGTACTGCCCTTTATATTCAGGCTTGGATCTATTGCGATACATGGTGGAAGGTTCGACATTTTGCTAGGCTCTCTTTCATAACAAGTAAACCCAACCTATTACATATTTACAACACTCAGGTTATCATTTTACGCCAACCACCGCCCTAGAACGATACTCGCTTGGGCTGACTCCATACCAAACATGAAAGGCACGAGTGAAGTTACTTAAGCTACTATAGCCAAGTTTATCGGCCAACTGAGTGACACTAATCTCACTATTTTTCAGGTAGTAATGGGCAAGTTCTTTGCGTTTATTTCCGAGTAGATATCGGAAATTGGTTCCTTCCAGTTTTAGATAACGGCTTAGGGAACGTTCGCTAATATTATAGATTGTTGCGATTTGCTCAGCAGTTGGCTCAGCCACCACTAACATGGCGTGTATCGCTTGAGAGGTCTTCTCTTGCCAAGTGAGTGCCTGCATCATATTCAGGTATTGACGGACTCGATGCTCATTTTCAGCAGCCTGTTCAGGGTTAGCCATGAAAGTGGGCTTTTCAAGTATCCCTCTGTCCATCCACAAGCAGTTTTCCTGCCTGTTAAACGACACCGGCGCCTTAAAGCTATCTAGCCAAGGCCTTGGATCTTTGGGTTCAGCGCGCATCAGATCCACACGATGAGTAAAGCACGAGTCACCAATCATCAAGTCGCCATAGTGCATCAAGGTCGAAAAAAACGCATCTATCGCCATATGGCTGATCTCTACACCATCCAGCGGGGTGATAGTAAAACCGATTAATTGCGGCGTTCGCTGTAACTTGATGCCGGCAGAATTACTTATTAGCGCATAGTAACTGGGCAATTTTTCAAAGGCTTGGGCCAAAGTATCCGATGTCATCATCAAGAAGCCTAAGGCCCTAAAATGCATTGGATACGCATATTGCCCAACACTCAGACCAAATGCCGCTGACTGCGTAACTTTTTCAACATCACCCCAAAATTGAGTCATGCGCTCAATGGCAATACGTGACTCTGGCGCGGACTCTAATTCCTGCAGAGATAAACCTACCCCTTCAAATACCGGTTCTGGGTCAATCCCCACAGCATCTAACGTCTGAGCGACGGCTAATGACCAAGCAGCTATCGTGGTGTACTTTGCCTTTGGCTCACTAGCCAAGCCACACTCCATCGAAGTGCTCACCAACGTCGCATCAGCAGGTTTTGATTTCATTATTCGATGTTGACCGGCGATCTAAGCATATGAAATTCATATTCATCCTCATCGACTAAGGTAAAGCCTAAACGTAAATAAAGCGCTTTGGCCGGATTCGCCTTTAAGACAGTTAGAGCCACGGGCTTATTTGTACCGACAGACCATTGAATCACTCGTTCCAACACCATTTTACCGATGCCATAACCTTGATGAGTCGGAGTGATCTGCAGCTGCATGACTTCAACCTTGTCAATCTGCTCTCGAAACTTCAATGTACCAACAGCTTCCTCTTCAATAAGGATCAGATAGGAGCAATCATACTCTTCATTAAGTCGATTTAAATGCTCCTCCTGAGTCAAAAAGATCCCAGCTTCTTCTAAATGCTCCACCATAGTCGCAACTCTTAAAGCCAATAAAAACCCGCGATCTTCAGCGCTCGCCTGCACCAAATTGAAATCCATGAATCAACACTCCCTTCTCGCTATTTTTTATCCATTGCTTTTAGGCTAACAGCTTTGCTCTCATATTTCCCCTCTTAGACAAAACCAACAGACAAACACCAACAAATAGCAGTTAGAGCAACCAAGTAACACCTAACCCACTTTAAAGTGTACCTAAAAGCAATTTAATGGCACTTTCACACGTTAAAAAATAAATAACAAAAACAACCAAAATCACTAACAATTAGAGCTGTCTCTTATACACATCTC